>Ga0228674_1000244_pt1 | contig 40578 bp, 42 predicted proteins | sample 1D_rmetaG_FD_189054 | JGI IMG/M metagenome (GOLD analysis project Ga0228674, IMG submission 189054) | Seawater microbial communities from Monterey Bay, California, United States - 1D_r | ecosystem: Environmental > Aquatic > Marine > Coastal | place: USA: California | collected 2016-09-26
GTTAATAGCAGCATTAGGCAAAAAGCCTAAGCCAGTCATCGTGCCATCTACCCAGCGGAACGCTTCAGTCTCATTATTAACATTCCTACCACTACCGACAACTACAGAGCCATCAGCAGAGACGCCATCAGCAGAGCTTTTTCCACTAGCAGCATTAGGCAAAAAGCCTAAGCCAATCAAATCATCTTCGGCTTTGATTTACCATCAATAAAATGCTCAATAAGTTGATTAATCATATCCTGGATATCTTCAGAAAAATAATTATCAGTCATAATGAATGTCCTAATTGCTCAATAATTTAGTAATGAGATAAACTTTAATAATGGACAGCCAACTAAGTATATAGGTTAGTATGATTTGAGACCGCACCACGTGAATATCGCCATATCCAGGTTAGTCTAACCTAAGTAGCTTCATCTGGGCCTGTAGTAAATCCAGTTTCCCATAAGCTGCTATGCGAAGCATGGGGTGGGGGGTAGTAGCGCATTCTTAAGTGTATATGGTGCTGCCCATGTACTAAAAAGCTGGGTTTGAAAAATGTGAAGCATAGTGATTAACCAGATTTGTACTTCCAAAGAGGAAAGAATGAGAAAAGAATTCAATAAATTCATTAAAAACTTCTTACCATATGGCATTGTTATTAATAAACAACGCAAGAAAGAAGTAATGCCAAAAACACCTATAAGTGACACACATGTCGATGGTAGTCGACTTATTACTAATAGAGTGAGTATGCTTGAACTATTACCCAAAAATGGGGTTGTCGCTGAAATAGGTGTGGATAACGGAGATTTTACTGAAAAAATACTAAATATAAGCAACCCTAATAAGCTTGAACTGGTTGATACTTGGGGGTCTGCCAGGTTCAACGATACTAAATATAATTCTGTACGCAATAGATTTTCTCAATATATTGAAAATAAGAAAGTTTCAATTACTCGGCAATTGTCAACTGATGCTGCAGGATTATTTGATGATAATTATTTCGACTGGATATATATCGATACTAATCACTCCTACCAGACAACTAAAGAAGAGCTGCATGCATACAAACATAAAGTAAAAAATGCAGGGTTCATTGCTGGACATGATTATGTAATGGGGAACTGGAATAAACCGAGTAAGTATGGAGTTATTGAGGCGGTGGCAGAGTTTTGTGTTCAAGAAAATTGGAAGATTGTGTACTTAACTGCAGATTGTACTGAAAACAATTCTTTTGTTATCACACGAATAAGAAACTAATAAGCACAAATTAATACCTGCCCACATACTAAAAAGCTGGATTTGAAAAAGGTTAGGCAACGCTAGGCCATTTCAAAAGGAAGTCATCTCCTAAGTCATTGTTTTTGAACAGGTTTCCAGAGCCAAAACCAGGACCATTACGCTCTGGGTCTGCATCTATACATGAGCAATTTACAGGAACATCTCCTGTGAGACACTCAGTATCTGAGCTAGCATAATCTGAGGTCATTTTATCCACACACTCTATAGCAGTAGCATTACACCAGCGACATGGTCGTTATGTTTAGTATTGAGAATATAATCCAATAATTAACATTGATATAACAACACCTAGGGTGATTCCTTTCACCATAATTGCTCTCCTTGCTCCGTGACTCTAAACGCTACCTATGATGTATATGAGGCGTATATGAAGGAACTTCCTGTCCCTTAGAGTTAGGCGACTTAGTTCGCCTAAGAAGAACATTAAACCGACTTGATAATGTTTGTATCGTGGTGGTAGAGGGAGTGAATCTAATAAATAATAATTATATTAATGCAATATAATTATTCTATTCAACAAATTAATTAGGGGTGATAGTGCTGTAAAAATAGAGGAATTAATGTCGAGTACGATCTTTCTCGGAAAAGGGAAGTGCAAGTAACCCGCCTAGACTATTGCAGTCTGAGTCTGAGTAAGTCGAGCCAAGCCCCAGCTTGAAGTCTTCACGTAACGGTTGCGATTGAAAGCTATAGAACAGTCGATCCCAAATACTAAAGAGACTGCTGTAGTTGCTATCTGTTTCTTGTTGTTGATCAGAATGATGCAGCCGATGCATGTGAGGTGTCATGATGATATAGCGTAGTACGCGATCTAAAGATGTTGGGATGCGTAGATTGCTGTGATGGAACAATATAACGGGTAAGGCCACAATCTCATAAATAATGAGATGCTCAATACTGAGGCCAAACACTAGGATAAGTGGGGCTCTTGTTAGCCCTGAGATCAGAATTTCACCGGTATGAAAGCGTACAGCACTGCTGGTATCCATCTCAGTGTCACAGTGATGTACTCGATGAAAGCGCCATAAGGCTGGAATGCGATGATTCATGCGATGCCATAGGTACTGCCATAGATCGATGATAATAAGTGCAATGATAATGCCCGCACTGGTACTTAGTTCTAACTGATGTAATAAGCCAAATTGGCGTATATCTGCCCAGTGCTCAGCACCTTTGATCAAGGTAAGCACGATCATAAGGCTAATGGTTACGTTGAATAAGCCTAATGCGACATTACGCAAGGAATGACGGAGATGGTGTTTGCGTGAGACGAAATAAGGAAATAATTGCTCACTGAGATAGAGCAAACTGAAGCTGCCGATAACCGATAAAAACTTAATCGTTTCTAATGTCATCGGCTTACTATAAGGCTAAAGATTTATCAGAGCTAGAAGAGTTCACGGCGGATGACGTTTTGTTGACGTTCAGGACCAGTGGATATGATATCGATTGGGGTCTGTAAGAGCTCTTCTATTTTGTCGATATAATCACGTGCATTTTGAGGTAGGCCAGCATAATCAGTGGCACCCACTGTTGGGCTTTGCCAACCCGGTAGCGTGATGTATTCCGGTTCACAGGCTGCTAGTGTGTCGGCATCCATGGTTAGGCTGTCGACTATGGCACCATTAAAACGGTAAGCAGTGCAGATGTTGATGTTTTCTAAGCCATCCATGACGTCTAGTTTAGTCAAACAAATGCCGCTGACACCGTTGACACGCATAGCACGTTTTAGTGATACCACATCTAGCCAGCCACAGCGGCGCTGGCGACCGGTGGTTGCGCCAAACTCGTGTCCTCGTTCGCCTAACTCTTGGCCGATTGCATCAGATAATTCGGTTGGGAAAGGGCCAGCACCAACACGAGTGGTATAGGCCTTCACAATCCCTAGGACATAATCGATACTAGTTGGTGCTACACCGCTACCGCTACAGACACCACCTGCAGTGGTATTAGATGAGGTCACATAGGGATAAGTGCCATGATCGATATCGAGTAGCGTGCCTTGTGCGCCTTCGAATAGGATGCGTTTGTTTTGTCTTTGCAGCGTATGTAGACGATCGGTAACATCAACGATCATCGGACTAAGCTCTTCCGCCCAAGCCTGACACTGATCTTTGAGTGCGTTGAGATCACAGGTCTCATGCTGAAAGTAATTCTTTAATACAAAATTATGATAATCAACTACACCTTCCAGCTTAGCCATCGCCTTGTCGAACTGTAGTAGATCACCTAGACGTAAGCCACGACGGGCAACTTTGTCTTCATAAGCTGGGCCAATACCACGGCCAGTTGTGCCAATAGCCTTGTTTCCACGTGCTTTCTCGCGAGCCTGATCAACCAAGATATGATACGGCAGGATCAGTGGGCAACCTTCAGATAAGAATAAACGCTCACGGGCATGAACACCGCGTGCTTCTAGCATAATCAGCTCTTCTAATAGGGCAGCGGGTGATAAAACAACACCATTGCCGATAAAGCAGGCTGTTTCCTGACGCAAAATACCAGAAGGGATAAGGTGTAAGACAGTTGTGTCTTCGCCAACAACAATAGTGTGACCGGCATTATGTCCGCCTTGAAAGCGAACTACAGCATCGGCCTTTGCGGTTAGCATGTCGACGATCTTGCCTTTACCCTCATCACCCCATTGGGCGCCGAGAACTACGATATTCTTTTGCATGATTAAGCTTCCTTGATAGCCCAAGTATCGCCATCTTGCTCGAGCTGCCGCTTACAGGCACTGGACTTGGCGGTATCTGATGAACTTAGGCCAGCAATAATGGTTTCACCAGAATTGCGTAGTTCCGTAATAATTTGATCTAGTGCTGGATCGTCACTTAAGGGAGCAAAGATCGCCGGCTGCGTATCGCTGTCTAGTTGTGAGAGTTTTAGTAACTGTTTTAAGTCAGCACTAAAACCGGTCGCTGGACGGGCACGGCCAAAGGCCTCGCCAATATTGTCATAACGACCACCACGGGCTAACTCGGCACCGCTGGTACGATCATAGGCGGCAAAGACAAGATCATTTTGATAGTGATAGCCACGTACTTCAGCAAGATCAAAATGGATCTGATTATTGCTTAGGCGTTTGCCTAGTTTTTCGGCTAAGGCCTCTAATTTGTTAATGGCAGTGACCATTCTTATGCCAGCAGGTGCTAATACACTTTTCGCTTGCTGTAATATTTGTGCATCACCGTGTAGCTGGTTCATTGCTGCGATTGCAGATTTGTGGTTATCGGCACAATCCATGATGTCTAAGAAGGCCTGCATATCTGGCGCTGATTTGCGTTGCAGAATAGAAAATAAGTCTTGCTTGGCTTCGCCTGCAAGATCAACTTCATCACATAAGATGTCAAAAATACCGGCGTGTCCCAAATCCAGTAAGGGGTTATCGATACCAGTTTCGGTAATTGCTGTTAGCATCATGCGAATAATTTCTGCATCACTTTCAATACTGGCATCACCATACAGTTCAGCACCGATCTGTAACGGGCTGCGTGTACCACCAGCCGACTCGGCTTGGGTTAGTAACACGGTGCCGCAATAACAGAGGCGGGTAGCGCCTTCTTCTTTCAGCATGTGGGCATCAATGCGCGCAACCTGTGGCGTCATATCGGCACGTACACCTAGCGTACGTCCTGAAATCTGATCAGTGAATTTGAATGTTTGTATATTGAGGTCATCACTGTCTTTTAATAACAATGAATCAACGAATTCAATAAATGGAGGTATGACTAACCGATAACCCCAAGAGCGGAATAGGTCGATAAGTTTTCGGCGTTGGTTTTCAAGGATTACCGCATCATTAGGTAAAACTTCTTGAATACCAGTAGGAAGTAACCAGCGGGTACGGGAGTTCATGGCAGTGGCTTCAGTTTAACGATTAACTAACATCCATAAGAATAACACGCCTAGGGCCAAGCTCACTAACCCTAATCGGCGAATTTTTTATCTGGTAGCGAACTTATTTGTTGATATACCGCGCGTAGTGATTTTGGTAAGAATGTTGGCAACAGGCCTTCAAGTATGAATATGAAGGCAGCTGCTGCTAACAAGACGTCAAGTAGAGTAATAAGGTCTAGACCTTATTACTTACCTGACTGATTGAAATAACGAAAGAATTGAGAGTCTGGCTCTAGCACTAAAACATCATTTTTACTGCTAAATGTACGTTTGTAAGCGCTTAAGCTCTTGGTTAATGTATAAAATTCTTCATCTGCACCATAAGCGCGTGCGTAGACATCAGCTGCTATTGCATCGCCTTCACCACGTAACTGCTCAGATCGTTTGTAAGCATCAGCCAGTGTGACTTGACGTTGGCGGTCGGCAGCAGCTCGAATGCGCTCTGCTGATTCACGGCCACGAGCACGAAAGTCTTTTGCTACACGGTCACGTTCAGCACGCATACGCTCATAAACTGAATCACTAATATCTTCAGTGTAATCGATACGGCTGACGCGTAAGTCAACGATCTCAATACCAAGTTCTTTTGATATTTCGTTGGTTTTTGCTACAAGTGCATTCATGATTTCTGAACGTTCACCAGAGACTGCTTCTTTAATGGTTCTTGCAGCAATCACATCACGTAGTTCATCTTTTGTGATTTGGCTTAGACGACTATTGGCACGTGACTCTATACCACCGGTGGCAACAAAATAGTCACGCACATTATCGATACGCCATTTGACGAAGAAATCGACATAGACATATTTCTTTTCACTAGTTGGAAATAGATCAGGCTTCACATCCAGCGTTAAGATGCGAGAGTCAAAATATTTCACGTCATTGACGATCGGTAGTTTGAAATGTAATCCAGGCTGGATATCTGCCTGTATGATTTCACCAAACTTCAATAGGATCGCACGTTGCGTTTCGTTTACGGTGTAAACACAGCTACTGTAGACAATAATGCTGACAGCAATAAGGGCAGCAATGATTTTAGTGATCATATTAGCGATTCTCCCTGCCGCGAGTTGGGCGTTGTGGTGTCTCTGATGAGCGTGATGAACCAAAGCTGGATGAAGTATTAGCTGCACCAGTATTATTTGAGCGTGTTGGTGTAGCGTTTTGAATTAGCTTATCCAATGGTAAATACATCAGGTTATTACCACCCTCGACATCCAACATGATCTTTGTGCTATTGCTAAAGACGGCCTCAGTTGCTTCAAGATAGAGACGTTCACGCGTAATGCTCGGTGCCTTCCTATACTCAGTGAGTAATGCTGAAAAACGTTCAGACTCACCTTCAGCAGTAGCAACAATGGCTTCTTTATAACCTGTTGCTTCTTCAGTGATACGTGCTGCTTCACCTCGAGCCTGTGGCACGATGGTATTAGCGTAGGCTTCTGCTTCCTGGATGTAACGCTCTAAATCCTCACGTGATTTAATCACGTCATCAAAAGCGTTTTGTACTGGGCTTGGAGGCTGTGTCTTCTCTAAGTTGAGTGAGGTAATCTCGATGCCAGCATCATAGCGGTCGAGGATTTCTTGCATCAGTTCTTTAGTGCTAGAAGAAATAACCTCTAGACCTTCATACAAGACAAAGTCCACTCTACTTTTACCGACGATCTCACGAATTGCACTTTCCATTGCCTGCTTTAGTGTGGTTTCTGGTCCACGCAGATTAAACAGGTAACCAGGTGCATCTTTTACTCGATACTGTGCTGCGAGAATGATCTCCACGATATTCTCATCTTGCGTTAGCATGGTAGTTTGATGTCTAGCACTTCGTACTTGCTGCGTATCGACTATAAATAGTGACTGCACAGGGAAGGGAACATGCCAGTGTAGACCAGGGTTAGTAGTCTCTTTGTATTTACCAAATTGTAGAATGACGCCGGCTTCACCTTCTGTCACCTTGTAAATACCTGACATGGCCCAAACGATAGCAACAATAAAGATTGCAATCAGACCGATACTAGACGAACCGTTAGGTGAACCTGAAGACGAGTTAGAACCACCGCCGGAACCGCCAAAGAGGCCTCCAAACTTACGTCCTAACTTTTGAAAAACCTCATCGAGATCCGGTGGCCCTTGATTATTTGATTTACGATTCCAAGGGTCATCGTTGTTGTTACCTGGGGTATTCCAGGGCATGTTGACTCCACAGTGTGTTTAAATAAATGTTGTACTATTCTATTCACTCTTCAGCAAAATTTCAGCATTCTCTTGTTCATGTTCTGTAGTGGTCTGTTCTACCAGATAGTCTTTGAAGCGTGACATAAGCTCTACGCTTATACGCGCCTTAATCTGCCAAAACCCTTCAGGATCAAAGGCTTCCTCCAATATTGAATGATGTTCATGCAGTAAAGCACGCAGATCACCCTGTGCTGGCGGTAGCTGTAGGCTTACAATTTTATGACCTTCACTAAAAAACTGGACCATTGCAGAGTGCAATAATGGCAGGCCATCACTCTCTAGGGCCGAAACCCAGATGCGATTGATATGATTGTCATCACCTATGTCGATATGTGGCATTTGATTAATCTGGTCGATTTTGTTGTAAACCAAGATCTGTGGGCAGCTCTCTGCATTTATCATTTCCAGCACGGTATTCACTTCACGAATATGCTCATTTCGCTGTGGGTTGGAGGCATCGACAACATGTAATAGTAGGTCAGCCTCAACCGTTTCTTGCAGAGTGGCATGGAAAGCCTCGACCAGGTCATGGGGTAAATCTTGGATGAAACCTACCGTATCAGCGAGGATGATTTGATCGAAGCCCTCGAGCTGCAAGCGGCGTAGAGTTGGATCCAAGGTGGCGAATAACTGATCAGCCTGATAGACCTTGCTATCAGTAAGGGTATTAAATAGTGTCGACTTGCCTGCGTTGGTATAGCCTACTAAAGCAACAGTTGGGATTGGTTTTTTCCTACGTGCTTGGCGACCTTGATTCCGTTGTGAACGCACTTTAGCCAAACGCTTTTCTAAAGATTTAACCCGTACTGCAAGCAAACGGCGATCAGTTTCTAGCTGAGTTTCCCCCGGGCCACGCATACCGATACCACCTTTTTGTCGTTCTAGGTGAGTCCAACCACGTACCAGGCGCGTAGAAATATATCTAAGTTGAGCAAGTTCTACTTGTAACTTGCCTTCATAAGAGCGGGCGCGTTGTGCAAAAATATCAAGGATTAAACCAGTGCGATCGAGCACGCGGCAATGGCAGGCACTCTCGATATTGCGTTCTTGGCTAGGTGAAAGGGTATGATTGAATAATAGTAACTCTATCCCTTCTGCTTCTACTTGTTCAGCGAGCTCCTCGAGCTTGCCGCCACCGATAAGAAAGCGAGATTCTGGTTTGGCACGCGAATAAAGCACGATATCGACGATATCGGCACCTGCTGATTTGGCTAATAGTCTAAATTCTTCCGTATCAGCGGGGTCAGGACTACGCCCGAATGCGGGATGGACTAGAAGAGCGCTTTCGCCACTCTTGGGTCGTTCAAACACTTAATACTTGCTCCTGCTGCTACAGAGCAAGCTATTCAACATCATCAGCAAATGGGATATTCACTACTTTTGTAGGCACGATGGTTGAAATCGCATGTTTATAAACCATCTGATTGACGGTATTTTTAAGCACAATGACGAATTGATCGAAAGAGTCGATCTGTCCCTGCAGCTTGATACCATTAACAAGATAGATGGCGACAGGAATCTTTTCTTTTCGTAGTGCGTTTAAGAACGGTTCTTGTAAAGTTTGACCTTTTGACATTAGGTTTTCACTCTTAACGTTAATTGTTGTTTTTATTAGATGCCCTACACTAATTCCCCAACGAGCGAGAACTAAATATCATTTTAGCAGTTACTAGCTGGCAGGTTGCAACTGATTTGTTCGGCTAACTGTGTAATAGGTTGTACCGCTGGGTCGATTAGCCCGACTTTGGGGTAGCTGCGTAGCCAAGTGAGCTGCCGTTTGGCTAATTGGCGGGTAGCGGCAATGCCTTGCTCACGCATATCGGCATAAGTGATGTCGCCTTCTAAATATGACCAAATCTGGCGATATCCAATACAACGCATCGATGACATATCTGCTGACAGGCTCCAATGTTTGCGTAGGGCCTGTAATTCCTCGACCGCACCATGATTTAACATCCAATCGAAACGTTGCTCGATATTCTGGTGTAACCAAGCTCGGTTTTCAGGGAAAAGTCCCCAAGCGTGAATATCTAGATCATCACGTGTAGATTTCGGTTTTTGCTGCCACGTGGTCAGGTTGCTGCCGGTATTCTCGAAGACCTCTAAGGCGCGCTGTATGCGTTGTCTATCATTGGGATGAATGCGAGTGGCTGCAGTGGCATCGACTGTACTGAGTCGGGCATGTAATGCGGCTACTCCCTTGAGCTGCATCTCTTCTTCGATTTGTTGACGAATCTTATCGTTAGTAGCCGGTAGTTCGGAGAGCCCAAACTGTAGGGCATGAAAATACATAATGGTGCCACCAACCAGTAATGGGATATGACCACGAGCGAGAATTTCATCGATCTGACGGTTAGCATCATTACAGAATTCAGCTACCGAGTACTGCTCATCTGGGTTGCGAATATCAAGTAATGCATGTGGTGTATCCGCTAATACATCAGCTGTTGGTTTGGCGGTACCAATATTCATCTGACGATAAATCAGGGCGGAGTCGACGCTGATAATCTCACAGGGGAGTTGGCGGCAGAGCTCGATTGCTAGGTCAGTCTTACCACTAGCAGTTGGGCCCATTAAAAAGATGACAGTAGCCACGGTTCAACGTCCGCGATAAAACAGTTTATCGAGATCAGCGATGCTGAGTTGGATCCAGGTTGGACGGCCATGGTTGCATTGGCCGCTGCGCTCGGTGTCTTCAATAGCGCGTAATAAGGCATTCATCTCTAATATAGTCATCTTACGATTGGCTCGAACCGAGCCATGGCAGGCCATACTAGACAGTGCTTCATTGCGTAAGACTTCGATGCGATCGCTTTCGCCACTTTCATTGAGATCAGATAGCATGTCACGTACCACACCAGCGATATCGGTATCGTTCAATAGTGAGGGTGCTGAGCGTACGACGATTTGCTCATCGCTAAGTAAATCTAGTTGTATCCCAAGTTCATTAAATAATGTCTGATGCAGACTAGCAAAGCGTGCCTCACTTGCGCTTAGATTGACTTGCAAGGGGACTAAAAGTTGTTGTGGGGCAAGGTCTAGGCTTTGTGTCTTGAGTTGCTCGTAGACGACCCGCTCATGTGCTGCATGCATGTCGATTAGGACTAGCCCCTGCTCATTTTGAGCGAGTACATAGATACCATGCAGCTGGCCTAAGGCATAACCTAAGGCGGGCATGCTGTCTTCTGCTTGTACGGCTTCCTGGCCAAAGACGGCCATCTCATCAATGCTAGCGCTGGTTAATGGCTGATGAGGAGTAGGGTATGCACTACTGCCCTGTTGGCTAGCTGGGTAAAGCTGTGATGCATGTTCCATAACTGTCGACGTGTTCAGCCGGGTTTGTTCTGGTGCGCGATAAGAGCTGCCGGCATAGTCGGCTAATTTATTTAGCTGTTCATGGTCAATCGGTGCGCTACGAAATTCACTCAGGAGCTGCTTTAGTGTATGCCGACAAAAATCATGGATTGAGCGGCTGTCACAAAAACGGACCTCGGTTTTTGCTGGGTGCGCATTGACATCTAAGGTGCTGGGGTCGATCTCAAGAAAAATAACATAGGCTGGCTGTCGGCCATGGTAAAGCACATCTTGGTAGGCAAATTTGATTGCATGTGAGATTGTTTTATCGCGGACATGGCGTTGGTTAACAAACTGATACTGCATGTCTGCCTGCGAGCGTGAGAAGTTTGGTGTGGCCAACCATCCATGTAGTTTTTTGCCATCGTGCTCATGTTCAAAGTACAACAGGTTTTCGACAAAGCTACGACCAAGTAGTGTTTGTAATCGGCGTTCCTGTGCCTCTTGGTCTAGTGCCGGTGGTAATGCAAAAATAGTCTTTTGGTTATGCCGTAGTTCAAATGCACAGGCAAAGTGTGCCAATGCAACTCGTTTGACGACCTGTTCACAATGGTTGAATTCAGTCTTTTCTGCACGTAAGAACTTGCGACGTGCGGGTGTGTTAAAGAAAATATCATTGACATCAATGTGGGTGCCCTGTGCCTGTCGAGCTGGCTTCAGTAAATCACCATCTGTGTCATTAATACGGCCAGCATCAACGGTAATCTGCCACGCTTGCTCACTATCTATGCTGCGTGAGCTCAGGCTAAAGCGTGAAATAGAGGCAATACTGGGTAGTGCTTCACCACGAAAACCCATGCTTCGGATGCGATGTAAGTCATCAAAGCTTTCAATCTTTGAAGTGGCGTGTCGAGTCAGTGCGAGTGTGATTTCATCGACTGGTATGCCTTTGCCATCGTCACGCACAGAGATGCGTTGAATACCACCTTGTTCGAGTTCAATTGTAATACTACTAGCCCCTGCATCGATACTGTTTTCAACCAGTTCTTTTACAATCGAGGCCGGCCGTTCGATGACTTCACCAGCAGCGATTTGATTGATTAGGGTGTCAGGTAACTTCTTGATCGATTGGGACATGGTGGCTTTATCCATAGGTTTTAACTGAGCAAAACCGCTTGTTCGTCACTCAGGCCAAACATCTGTTGGATGCCATTTAGGGCAAAATCACAAAATGCAGCCTGATTTAATGCCTGTGCCTGTTGATCGATAATATGCTCAGCATCTGCAGTCAAAACTCGGGTTCTATATCGATCAGCAGATCCTACCGCGGTTTCCTCATGGGTAATGTATACTTCTGGATCAGTTCCACCATCTTTTACTAAAGCCATCATGAAGCGGTAATTCAGGTCATCGCTGCTGCTGATGTCACCCAGTAAAGTGGCGGTATATTCGCCATATTTGTATCGGCGTAAGGGTATTGCAGTTTGAATTTTTGGTAAGGCCACGGCAAAGGTTTCGTTGTGATGGAAGAAATTACACGCTTATTCCCCCCTACAGGGGAGGCGCAATCAGTACAGGGATTGTATCTCAGACCGGGCAGAATTGCTGGTGAAGAAGGTGCAATACCACTAGTTTACGCCAATTTTTTATCGAGTCTTGATGGTCGTATTGCTCTAGCAGACAGTGACGATGAACAGTACCAGTTGCCGCAGCGGCTCAAGTCCAGCTTAGACTTTCGTCTATTTTTAGAGCTCTATGCACATGCGGATTGCATTATTACGCATGGCGGTTATATGCGCTCGCTACAGGACAAGCGCTTAGGTAATATTTTGCAGCTGCCGGAATGTGCAGAAACACAGTATCTACATAGATGGCGTGCAGAGCAGGGTTTGAAGTCAGCCCCTGATGTGATGATTCTTAGTGGTTCTTTGGATTTTCCATGGCATGACTCACTAGACGAGCATGGACAAAAAGTGCATCTGGCGACCACTGCTGAAGCTACCCCTGAACGCATCGAGTACTGGCGAGAAAAAGGTATGGAGCCATTACGTTTTGGTCAGGGGCGGTTAGTGGATGTAGAGCCGCTGATGTCGTTTCTACAACAACAGGACTATCGTTCGGTTTATTTGGTGGCAGGGCCGGAATTGCTGCATGATTTATTGCGGCATAATTACGTGCAACGATACTTCACCACTATTTCGCATCAATTGTTGGCCGGTAGTGATTTCAAAACAGTTTTAAGTGGAGCAGAACTTGGGGATCAGGGTGCGCTTGATTTGTGTGGTTTATTTTATATGCCACCTAGCAAAGCAGAGGTCGGTCAGTGGTTTGCCGAATTTGAACCGAATCATATTTAGAGTAGCTCAGTGTAGCTCGCATTAAAGAGAAAATAGCATGATGGAATTCTTCTTGGACTACGGTCTATTTTTCGCTAAAACAATAACCTTAATCATACTGCTTGTAGTCATGCTCGCCGTCATATTCTCCTTGGCGGCACGTGGTCAGCATGCCAATCGCTTACAGATTAAGAATGTGACGCGTCGATATGCAGAGACCAAAGAACATGTGCAACGCGAAGTCCTGTCTAAGAAGGAATTTAAGAAAATCCAAAAGGCACAAAAAAAAGCGGCTAAGGATGAACAGGAACAGAGCCGAAAACGTGTTTTTGTATTGCGCTTTGTTGGCAATATCAAAGCATCGGCAACGAAATATTTACGTGATGAGGTCAGCGCTATTTTGTCAGTGGCGGATAAAAGTGATGAAGTGGTCTTATGTCTAGAAAATGCCGGGGGCTTGGTGCATGAGCATGGCTTTGCGGCGTCACAACTAACCCGGTTTAAACAGCACGAATTAGGCTTGACGATAGTGGTAGACAAGGTTGCCGCTAGCGGTGGCTATATGATGGCCTGTGTTGCCGATAAAGTAGTTGCAGCTCCTTTCTCAGTGATTGGATCGATTGGCGTGATTGCACAAATGCCTAATTTCAGTCGGTTATTAGATAAAAATGGTATCGATTTTGAGATGATTAAGGCGGGAGAAAATAAGCGCACCATCACTATGTTTGGTAAGAATACAGATGAGGATCGTGTAAAATTCACAGAACAGATCGAAGATACCCATGAACTGTTTAAGGACTTTATTCATGAACAGAGGGCATCGGTTGATCTTGCCAAGGTTGCAACTGGCGAGCATTGGTATGGACGTCGGGCGTTGGAGCTCAATCTGGTGGATGAATTGATGACTAGTGATGATTATCTATGGCAATTAAGCGCTACTGCAGATATCTATGAGGTCAGTCATATCGTGCCCAAGTCACTTTCAGAGAAGGTTATGGGTAGTGCTCAATTGGTCATCGACCGAGTATTAACAGCGACCTGGCATCGGTCTATTTTTAAATCTTAGACACGGCTACTTTTTAGTAATCTTAAGCTTTCGGGATCTTAAGTTTTTGTCCGACACGGATTTTATCGCCCTTGATACCATTCGCTAAACGTAAGGCTCTGACGCTGACGCCATAACGTTGGGCAACGCCAGACAGTGTTTCACCACTGCGAATAATATGTCGATTATTGTTTTTACTCGTAGGGGCCTGCGCTAGCTTGCTGTCTTCAGGGGCATTTTGCTGTAGATAGCGTCTAATACCATTAAGTATAGCCTTAGCCACTTTTTCCTGATGTTTTGGTGAGCGTAACTTTTTCTCTTCTGCGCGATTTGATATGAATGCGGTCTCGACCAAAATCGACGGTATATCAGGCGACTTCAAGACGACAAAGCCGGCATGCCCCACTTTTTTCTTAGTCTTACCTAAGCGTGCTAACTCGGTGATTACATTATGAGCAAGCTCGGTGCTGGCATCGATAGTGGCGGTTTGTGAGAGATCTAAAATGACATGTTGTAAGACCTTATCTTTACCATCTAAGGAGACGCCACCGATCATATCGGCCGCATTCTGTGATCGGGCTAAAATCTTGGCTGCCTCACTACTGGCACCGCGCCTAGATAAAACATAGACCGATGAACCATAAGCGCGTCGACTTTCTACCGCATCGGCATGTATTGATATAAAGAGATCGGCACGGTTCTTACGCGCCTTGCGTGTGCGGTCACGTAGGGTTAAGTAACGATCATTGCTGCGAGTGAGTATGGCACGCATACCGGGTTGTGCATCTAGCATACGTTTTAGGCGCTTTGTGATCTGCAGTACAACATTTTTTTCATAGGTACCTGCATAGCCGATCGCACCTGGATCTTTACCACCATGGCCAGCATCAAGAGCGATGACGATATCGCGTAATGGCCGTCTCTGAATTGGAGCGCTACTGATTGAATTAGCCGGTTTCTTACTGGCGGACTGTTTGTTTTTCCCAGCGCTCAGGTCGAGCACTAGCCGATAATTGTTTTTACTGTTAGGTGCGAGTAAGAAATTATTGGGCGTGACACGCTGTTTTAGATCAAATACTAGACGTAAAGATGATTTGCGTTGGGCATGGCGCATATCACTGACATGGGTGTTATTGAAGATACTGCGAGTAATTTTTTTAGTCAGCTTAGTATTTGCGATATCAATAACTAAACGTTCTGGGTCGCTGAGGCTAAAGACTTTGTAGGCTGGGCGTTTTTTTGTCTCAATCACAATTCGTGTGGTTTGGTCTTTTATCGCGACACGAACATCTTCTACTGCAATCGGTTCCGCTGAAACTGGTGCCAACCAAAATAGGCTAACTAAGAGTAGGGCGAAGATACGAATGAGAGATTGCTGATGAAAAGTAGGCGACATGCGTTTTATTATGCACCCTGCGTGCAATCTAGCCAGCGTTTTTCTTCGGCATGTTCGATTTTTATAGTCAGGTCTGGTGAATGTAATAAAGGATTGCCTTTCTCAGGCCATTCAACAAAACAGATCGCGTCGCTACTGAGGTATTCACGTATACCCATGAACTCTAGCTCCTCAGGGTCGCTTAAGCGGTAGAGATCAAAGTGATGGATCTTATAAGATGCCAATGTATAGCTTTCAACTAGTGTGAATGTTGGGCTTTTGACATGGCCTTGATAGCCTAGGGCACGCAGATAACCACGTACAAAGGTGGTTTTGCCAACACCTAGATCACCTTCCAAAAATACCAATGCAGGCGCTTGTAGAACACCTGCTAAGCAGGCTGAAAACACCTCCATCGCAGTACTAGATTCGATTAGAACAGGCGTATCAGGTAGGCCGGGTAAGCTCGGAGAGCTGGGCATATTCGCTAAGGTCATTGTTTTTTATGGTTGCTGATGGTGCGTTTACTTCAATCCAGTCGGTTCACTCTAAAGGCGACAGTAGGTACTATAGCAGCATGTCTTCTAAGCCTAATTCGTCGTCGCCACAGGAACTTGTGCAGCATATCCAAGAGTGGGCGCAACAACTTGGATTTAATCATGTTGGCATCGCCGATACCAATCTTGATGAGCATGAGGCCTATTTGTTGCGTTGGCTGGATAAGGGACATCATGGTGATATGGGGTATATGGCTAAACATGGTCAGATGCGTTCAAAGCCAAATCAGTTGCTACCGGGGACTTTGCGTATCATTAGTGTGCGCATGGACTATTATCCGCCGCGTACGCGAGACCCTATTGCCGTTTTAGAGGATAGCGATTTGGCCTATATCTCACGTTATACCTTAGGTCGTGACTACCATAAGGTGTTACGCAAACGGCTGCAAAAGTTGGCTGATAAGATTCAAGATGAGGTAGGTGAGTTTGGTTACCGTGCTTTTGTTGATAGCGCACCGGTATTAGAAAAGCCGTTGGCTGAAAAGGCAGGCCTAGGTTGGATCGGGAAACATACAAACCTAATTTCACATGATGCAGGGTCCTGGTTTTTTCTCGGTGAGTTATTTACTGATCTACCTTTACCATTGAGCTCAAAAGTAGAAAATGCCTGTGGTAGCTGTCAGGCCTGTATCGATATCTGTCCTACGCAGGCTATTATTGCGCCCTATGAGCTAGATGCGCGGCGTTGCATTTCCTATCTAACGATTGAGAATAAAGGCAGCATTGCAGAAGAATTTAGGCAAGCAATTGGTAATCGCATTTATGGCTGTGATGATTGTCAATTAGCCTGTCCCTGGAATAGCTTTGCGCAAACCTCGGAATTAGCCGACTTTGCTGCACGCCAACAGTTAGATTCATCCCGTTTAGTCGATCTCTTTGCCTGGAGTGAAGAGGAGTTTTTAAAAAACACAGAAGGGTCTGCTATGCGTCGCATTGGGCATGAGCAATGGCTGAGGAATATCGCAGTAGCACTAGGTAACGCGGTCAGTAGTGATGAGGTCATACAGGCCTTGCAAGCACGCTTAGACTACCCGAGTGCAATGGTGCAAGAACATATCAGTTGGGCAATTGCTCAACACCAAACGAGCAGCTTGCAATGCTAGGTCTTTTGCCAGCTTAAAATATGATTGTTCGTTGGCATTGCCCAAGAGGCTGCTGCGATCAATCCATGCTTGAGGGCGAGCTGATCGAGTTCGTTTTTGTCACGTAGACCTGAGTGTGGGTCTTGCTGGCGTAGAAACTGATCAAAGGCTTGGTTGCTTTGGCTACTGAATTTGGTATCAAAACTAAATGGGCCATAGAGATAAAAATAAGCACCATGGCCGAGTATTGTGCTTAAGCCTGCAAATAGGTCTTCAATCTCTGGCCAATGCATAATATGCGCAATATTAGCGGCATAGGCGGCGTCATAAATCTGCTTGGGCCAATCTTGGCTGACATCTAAAACAAAGGCAGGCGGCGTATTATTGAGACCAGCTGATTCTAGCCAGAGCTGAATACCTGCTATATGGCTACTTTGGTCGCTGCAGTGCCAGGTTAGATGAGGTAGTAGCTTGCTGAAATGTACGGCATGTTGGCCAGTGCCACTACCGATCTCAATAATATGATTAGCGTTGGCTAATTCAGTCAGTAAGACCGCAGCGATGGCCTCTTTGTTTTCATCAGCGGCAGCGGCAAATGGTTTTTTCATGATAACTAGATGAGGCTTCTGAGTGCCAAGATTTAATCGCTTTGCTGCATTAGGTAGGTCAGTAGAGCTGCGGTAGAGCTATCAAACTCATTACTGATCGATTTGCTTTGTAGACTTTGTAATATCTTATCACCTAGTGTTTTGCCAAGTTCTACGCCCATTTGATCAAACGAATTGATATTCCAGATAATGCCTTGAACAAAGACTTTGTGTTCATATAGGGCTAATAAACTACCAAGGCTGAAGGGGGTGAGTCGATCGAAGAGCAGGGTGTTACTTGGGCGGTTACCACTGAAACTCATAGCTGGTGCAAGGGTATCAATACGTTCTGCATTTTTTGCTTGTAGCATAGCAGTGCTTTCTTCTAAGGTGCGCCCGGTCATCATGGCCTGTGACTGAGCTAACATATTAGAGAGCAGAATATGATGATGCTCTTGGCTATAGTTAGTTTGGCGAAAGCCAATAAAGTCACAAGGAACAGTTGTAGTGCCTTGGTGTAGTAACTGGTGGAAAGCATGTTGACCATTTGTGCCGGCCTCACCAAATAAAATAGGGGCAGTTTGATGTGTGCAAGCCTTACCATGCCGATCTACGTCTTTACCATTACTTTCCATATCAAGTTGTTGCAGATAGCGCGGTAGACTACGTAAACGAGAGTCATAGGGTAAGACAGCATAGGCTGGGAGATTTAAGAAGTTCCGGTTCCAAATACCGATCAGCGCCATTAATACGGGTGCATTTTTATTGAAATCTTGATTTCGGAAATGTTCATCCATGCTATGGGCGCCGGCCAATAATTGACGGAACTGATCCATACCTAGAAGTAATGCTAAGGGTAAGCCAACAGTACTCCAGAGTGAATAACGGCCTCCTACCCAATCCCACATGCTCAGGATATTGTTAGCAGCTAGACCTGCCTTAAGTGCAAGCTCAGTATTTGCCGTAATGCCTATAAATTGCTTCTGTATGACTGACTGATCACCAGTTTTTTCTACTAACCAGCGCATACAGCTACGCATATTAGTACTAGTCTCTTGTGTCGTAAAACTTTTTGAGATAACAATAAAGAGTGTTTCTGTTGGATCAATCAAGCCTAAGACTTCATGCATATCATGTGCATCAACATTACTAATGTAGTGCACGAGAACATCTTTTTGGGCGTAGGTATGTAGCGCTTCAGAGGCAAGCTTAGGGCCAAGATAGGAGCCGCCAATACCAATAACGACAACTTCTCTGAGTGGTTTATTACTGCTGCCTAACCATTTTTTCTGACTGAACTGTTCAACCATTTGCTGCATGCGGTCCAGTTCACGTGTAACCAGTGTTTGCTTAGGGTTTGGCTTATTGTCACGTAATGCTGTGTGTAAGACTGCGCGTTGTTCAGTGTGGTTGATTTGACCACCACTGAAAAGCAGTTCTCGCCAGTGCTCTAATTTTGCTTCGGAGGCTAGGTCGAATAATTTATCAAGAGTGACTTGATTGAGACGATTTTTGGAATAGTCTAATAGACCACCCTCAAACTCCAGATGGAGCTGTTGGAAACGGTCTGTTTGGCTAGCGAAAAGATCGCGTAGCTGATGATTCTGAATATCCCCTAAGTGTTTATTAAGGGCTTTCCACGCGACTGTGGTCATAGGGTTTGAATGTAAAGTTAGAAACAAAAAAACGGGCTTTAAGCCCGTTTTTTCTTGAACTAAACCCTATCGGTAGATAGTGCCGTTCTTAAGGTGTTTGAATATGTTCAACTGGGCCGCCAAGTTAATCACTACGGCTAGAACAACACATCCGATTACAAGCCATGCCATATCTATACTCCATAATATATTCTCTATAACAGCCACTAGTATACACCAGAAAATGCTTATACAACTCTTTCAGACGGTCAGTTTGACTAAATATTAAGTCCGATCTGCTAGTTTAAATAGGATGTTATCGATTAATCGCACCTTGCCTAGTTGCACGGCAGCTAGAACGATAGCTTGAGTGGTTCCAGCTTGAATGGCTTGTAAGTCATTTGCGTCTCTGAGATCAAGGTATTCAACCTTAAATGATGCTTGGCTTAATCGTGTTATAGCCTGATCAAGTAGGGCTGGCAGATTATCGGTTAGTTGATGTTGCTCAGCCTGCTCAGCAACATCCTTCAGCGTAGCGTAGAGCATGCAAGCAAGCTCACGTTCTTCGGTAGATAAATGCGCATTACGCGAGCTTAGGGCTAAGCCATCTCCTGTCCGCACGGTATCTAATGCTTTTATCTGAATATTGAAGTTCAACTCGGAGACTAAGCGCTGAATAATCAGAAGTTGCTGATAGTCTTTGCGGCCAAACACGGCGATGTCGGGCTCTATTAAATTAAACAGTTTACTCACAATGGTGGCAACGCCATCAAAGTGTCCAGGTCTATGTGCACCACAAAACTCGTCACCTAATAGGGGAATATGAATCTTCGGTGCAAGCTCTAAACCTAGTGGGTATAGCAAATCCACTGTGGGCTTAAAAATAGCATCAACGCCGAGTGATGAGAGTTGCTGTAAGTCCGAGGCAATACTACTGGGGTAGGACTTCAAATCAGTGGCATTATCAAACTGCAATGGATTGACGAAGATACTCACTATGACGTGGTCAGCCTGTGTCTTCGCATGCTCGACTAGGGCTAGATGTCCGTCGTGTAGATGTCCCATTGTTGGGACTAATGCGATACTTTTCTGGTTGCGACGCCATTGTCGAGTTTGGGCGCGTAAGGGACGCGGGTGTTCAATAATATTCATACTATGTTCTATGCTTTAGCTGGGGAAGTCGCCAGATTTCACTTCGGCAATATAGGCTTGCACTGCGGCTTGAATGCCACCTTCATTTAGATAGTTTTTTGCAAAGCTGGGTGTTTTTCCAGGCGTAATGCCAAGGATATCCTGCAGTACTAGGATTTGGCCGTCACAATTTTTACCTGCACCGATACCGATCACTGGAATCGAGACTGTTTGTTGAATCTTGGCGGCTAATGTATGCGTAATACATTCAACAAGGAGTAAGTCGGCACCTGCTTTTTCTAAGCTAATGGCGTCTTGTAAGATTTGTTCAGCAGACTCGCTATCTTGCCCCTGACGTTGATAGCCGCCCAACTTATGGATGTATTGCGGACGCAAGCCAAGGTGGGCGCAGACTGGGATGCCGCAGGCGCTCATCTCTGCCACGATTTCACTTTGACGTTCAGTGGCTTCCAATTTCACCATTTGTGCACCACCTTCTTGCATTAGGCGGGTTGCGTTAAATAGGGCTTGCTCGATATTGCTGTAACTCATAAAAGGCATATCAACCAGTATCAGCGCACGTTTGCTTATCGAGCTCACGCAAGCGCTGTGATAAATCATATCTTCCATGCTAACTGAGACCGTTGAATCATGGCCTTGGATGACCATGCCTAGGGAGTCACCAACAAGGATGATATCGACACCCGCCTGATCAAGTACCTGCGCAAAGCTGGCGTCATAGGCGGTCAAACAGGCGATTTTTTCACCACGTTTACTCATTGCGTATAATTCACTTACACCGAGACCATATTCTGCTTGCAGACTCATGCTTATTAGCTCGCGAAGGGTAGCGGATTAAAGTAATGCCGGCCGCTAGTAGTGTTTAGGATTTGTGTCTTGAGTTGCTCATAGTCACCTTCATTGTTAATAAAATCAATGTCAGCAGCATTGACAACTAAAAGAGGGGCTGCCGAATAGTGGTGAAAAAAGTTGGCATAAGCTTCATTTAGGCGCTCTAGATAGGTAGGTTCGATATGGCGCTCTATGTGACGTCCCCGTTTTTTAATGCGCTCCATTAAGGTGTTTACTGGCGCTTGTAGATAAACGACTAAATCGGGGGTTGGTGCATCAATAACTAGGTGTTCAAACACCTGTTGGTAAAGATCATACTCAATTGGTGAGAGTGTAACTTGAGCAAATAGCTGATCTTTTTCTAATAGATAATCAGCTACCTTGCTATGGTTGAAGATACTGCTTTGTCGTAAGCCCTGCATTTGCTTTGTGCGCTGCATCAAGAAGAATAGTTGTGCTGATAGTGCCGCTTCACTGGGGCGTTGATAGAAGTGATCGAGGAATGGGTTTTCTTCTATTTCTTCACGCACCAAATCTGCTTCAAAGTCGAGTGCTATACGGGAGGCCAGACTTGATTTCCCGACACCTATCGGTCCTTCTATAACAACGAAATCTGGTAATGTTGAACCCATAATATTTTTCTTTTCGTCTATTCTTCTAGTAACGCCAATCCATTGGCATAGCATTTTTGAGATAGGCGATCGACTCTACCTACACCAGCGATGATGAGGTTTTTATCTATTTCTTGCAATGGGTAGAGTACGAATTCACGCAGACGTACACCTGGATGGGGGATGTTTAAGCGTGGGCTATTAATTTTTTTGTTGCCGTAGCTGAGGATATCTAAATCTAATGTGCGTGGGCCCCAATGTTCACCTAAACGTTCACGACCGTGCTGGTTTTCAATTGACTGCAGATGGTTAAGTAGTTCTTCAGCTTCTAAATGTGTCTTGATGCTGGCTACTGCATTGACGTAAACCGGCTGGTCAGGCGGGCCCATTGGCCGACTCAGATAAAGTCCAGAATGTTGCTGTAAATCACTTTTAGGGAGCAAGGCTAACTCACGCAATGCAATGGCGATCTGAGTGCTAGGATCTTGTAAATTACTGCCTAATCCGATGTAAGCGAGTGTTCGGTAATTCTTTTTCATATCGATTTTAATGGGTCGATCTACTCAGATTTAATATTTTTTTGATTGTTCTTAGATGCTCTAGATTTTGACTTAGGCTCTCGTTTAGGTTCTGGGCGCTGCTCAATCATTAATTGCTTTTCCTCAGCGTCACATTTCTGGATATCAGTCCACCAGTCAGCCTCAGCTTGAGTGACTTCGCCGAGCAGTGAGCGTAGGCACATGAAATCATAAGCGGCACGAAAGCGAGGGTGAGCGATAAAGTCAGGGATCTGACGGCCACGGATGCGCTCAAAGCGACTTTGAAATTTCCATATTTCACAAATAGTAATGGCAAATCGTTTTGGGATAGTCGTGTGACTGGCTTGACGAAAGATTGTATTTCGCCCTGCATCCCAGAGACTTTCTGGACTAATCTTGCCATTGTGAGTGCGTTTGGTCACAGCGTGTTGGAATGAACGCCAAAGTAATACGGCAAAGATGAAAGCCGGGTTGACACTTTTGCCGATATTGATGCGTGTATCTGTACTACTCAAGGCGCCAACAATGAAATCTTGTAACTGTGGGTCATGGCCTAACTCTTTGTCTGTCATTGGGAACAGTTGTTGAAATAAGCCGTAGTGTTTTAACTCATGAAAACAATTTACAGCATGGCCACTGTGAAATAGTTTGATGGTCTCATCGAATAGTCGAGCAGAAGAAATATCATTCAATAGATGTGTACACTCGGCGATAGGTGCTGCGGTGTCCTCTTCAATTTCTAACCCCAGTTTTGCACGGAAACGCATGGCACGTAACATACGTACGGGGTCTTCTCGGTAACGTGTGACTGGATCTCCAATCATACGTAAGTAACGATTCTTTACTGCATCCATACCTGAGCAGAAATCTAAAACCGCAGATTCAGCCAAGTCGTAGTAGAGTGCATTGATTGAGAAATCACGCCTTAAAGCATCTTCATCGATAGTGCCAAAAGTATTATCACGTGTGATTTGACCATTATTGAATTGAGTGTTTGGGCTGCTCGCACTATTTGATACCTGCGCACGAAAGGTTGAGACCTCAAGAAACTCACGTCCATAATAAACATGAACAATTTGGAAGCGTCGACCAATGATACGGCTGCGATCAAATAAGCTACGTACTTCTTCCGGCGTTGCATTGGTCGCAATATCAAAATCTTTTGGTGTGATATTGAGTAAGAGGTCACGCACACACCCACCGACCAGATAGGCTTGGTATCCTTTATTGGTCAGGGTGTTGACGACACGCTTTGCATGCTTACAGATCTTCTGCTCGTCGATATTATGCTCTTGCGCGAGGGTTTTTTTGGGCAAGGTTGATTGCTGTATGTTGGTATTCACCTAGACATTATAGGTGAGTGTGGCAGTGAATAGCACTAAAGCTGTTCAGAGTTGATGAAAATATCAGTAGGAAAGGGGTCTACTACTGCATATATAGGATTAGAGCCCAAAAGAAGGGCAAAAAAAAGCGGCCCCAGAGTTTCCTCGGGGTCGCTTTTTTAGTGAATGAAGTAACTCAGGCTATAGATTGTAGCCCTTCTCCTCATGTTCACTGATATCGAGACCGTTAGTTTCAGACTCTTGATCAATGCGTAAACCACAAATTAAATCTGCTGCCTTGAGACAAATGAAACTGGCAACAGCGGTCCATGCAATGACTGCACCTACTGCAGTGATTTGGATCATGACTTGATCAGAAATACTGACTCCCTCGGCTAGACCGACTCCTCCAAATTGACTGGCTACAAAAACACCGGTCAGGATAGTACCAATGATGCCGCCGACCCCGTGGACTGGGAATACATCTAAGGAATCATCAATCTTCAATGTGCGCTTGATAAAGTTAGTCGCGCTAAAGCAGATAATACCGGCACTGATACCAATAATGATCGCGCCCATAGGGCCAACAAAACCTGAAGCAGGCGTGATACTACCTAATCCTGCAACCATGCCAGTGACGATACCTAGTACGCTAGGTTTGCCGTATTTGATCCACTCTAAGAACATCCAAGTGAGTGAGGCTAGAGCAGCACTGATGTGTGTCACTAGAATGGCCATGCCGGCATCACCATTAGCAGCGAGTGCACTACCGCCATTGAAGCCAAACCAACCGACCCAGAGCATACCCGCACCGGTAACCGTCATGGTTAGATTATGTGGAGGTAAAGGTGTGGTTGGGAAACCATGGCGATTACCAACCATGATGGCAGCAACTAGTGCACCTACACCTGCAGTGATATGTACGACTAGGCCACCAGCGAAATCCATTGCACCCATATCGCTCAACCAACCACCACCCCAGACCCAATGACAGACTGGGAAGTAGACTAAGAACATCCAGAAAATAGTGAACCAAAGCATCGCTGAAAAACGCATGCGTTCAGCAAATGCACCAACGATTAGTGCTGGTGTAATGATCGCAAAGGTCATCTGAAACATGACAAAAACAGTTTCAGGTATGTTGCCAGATAAGCTGTCACGAGTGACATTGGCTAACATAGCGTTACCGTTGCCACCGAGCCAGGCATTCATGCTGCCACCGTCGCTAAAGCTCAGGCTATAACCTAGTATGAGCCATAAAACAGAGGCTACACAGGTGATAGCAAAACACTGCATTAGGATAGAAAGCACGTTTTTACTACGTACTAGGCCAGCATAAAATAGAGCTAAACCTGGGATAGTCATAAATAAGACTAAGGCGGTTGAGGTGAGTATCCAGGAGGTATCAGCGCCATTAAGTTCATCAGCCATCGCTAGCCCAGGGAGCATGATGCTGGTCAAAGCTAGAGATAAGAAAGCAGTAATCTTTTTCACATATAGTCCTTATAAATTTTTAGAGGGCGTCCTTGCCGGTTTCACCTGTACGAATGCGGATAACCTGTTCAATTGGGGTGACAAATATTTTGCCATCACCGATCTTGCCGTTGTTGGCAACACGAGCAATAGTCGATACGACTGTTTCTAAATCTTCATCATTGACAGCGATTTCGATCTTAATCTTTGGTAGAAAATCGACTATATATTCTGCACCACGATAGAGTTCGGTATGGCCTTTTTGTCGACCAAATCCTTTTACTTCAGTGATGGTTAAGCCGTGAACCCCTTGCTCTGTTAATGCTTCGCGGACTTCATCTAACTTGAATGGTTTTATAATTGCGGTAACTAGCTTCATTGTTATTATCTCCAAGAATTGTGCTGGATCAGTGCAAGTATGCCATCTGGTAGCGTGATTGGCACCTCTGATGAACAATATGCATCAGGATGGTGCGGTGTTATAGGTGTTTGGATTGTGCGATTAAACTTTTAATTTGGTTTGATAGCGCGAAATAATCCACGGACAGGTGCGGGGTGGCCTTCGATGGTTTTACTGTGATCGGTAGGGTTTAGAAAATTCTCTAATGAATAATTTGTCATCCATGCACTAGCACGCTGTTCATTTAAGTTGGTTGTGGTTTGGTCTAAGCATTCTACATCTTCAAAGCCAACACTCTGGAGCTGATGTTTGATAAAACCAGGGCTAGCAATACTCCATACATTGCGCATGCCGGCATAGCGATCTTCTGGTACGAGCTCACAATGCTCTTCAGTTTCTAATATTAACGTCTCTAAATAGAGTGTACCGCCAGCTTGCAGACGATCATGCAGTTGGCTTAGATGTTCTTCTGGTTGACGTCGGTGATAGAGCACACCAAAAGAAAGCACATGATCAAAGTTGTCCAAGCCAGCTGGTAGCTGTTCAAAAGGCAGAGGTAAGAGGTGAGCATTGGGCCTACATTTAAGTGTCTGAATGATGGCTTGAAATTGGGCTAAAAAAAGTAAGCCAGGGTCCACACCAATAACCTGTTCGGCACCAGCACCCAGCATGCGTAACATGTAGTATCCATTGCCACAGCCAACATCTAGGACACGTTTGCCACGCATCTTGCCCAGATGTTTTTCAAAACGCCCCCATTTTTGTTGGCATTGCCATTCACTATCGATAGCAATACCACAATAATTGAATGGGCCTTTACGCCATGGTGATAAGGTCTTTAAAGCATTAATGGTGTCAGTTAGATGCTCTGAGTCTAAATCATCTGGGTGGCCGACTTGGGCAACGCCTTTAGTAAAGTCAAAGTTTGTACTGATAGCTTTAGGTAGGCTATCAACAGCCGCTAGCCACTTATTGAAATGGCCATGAGAGGGATGAGCGAAGATGGTCTCTAGCTGTTCTGTTAATTCCTTTTGCCATTCTGCTGTAGTTAGATCGGCATGGAGTAAGTCACTGTAATGCTCTAACTTCATTTGATCGCCAGTATTGAAACAAAGCTTAAGCATTGAAACCAAACTTGCACCTGACGGAAACCGGCCTGATATAGACGCTGTTCATGCATGGCTAAAGATTCACGTAATAAGACATTTTCTAAGGCCTTACGTTTTTGACTAATCTCAAGGTCGCTGTATAAGTTTGCACGTTTAAAGTTCTCATGTAGCTCACGGAATAATTGATCATCAGCGGGTGCTGCCAATTCAATTTTTTCTGTCAGGATACAGGCGCCACCCATATTTAGACCTTGGTAAAGCTGTTTGATAATGTCATCTCGTTCTGCAATTGGGATGAACTGCAAGGTGAGGTTTAAGACGATTACTGCGGCATCTTCGATCGGGACATCTTGTAGTTTGGCTGTTTCAGTCTCTATCCATTGCTCAGCCCCGGCGGCAGCAATACGGCTACGACAGGCGTCAATCATGGCTGCGGCACTATCTACTGCAATGATTTTTCTTTTGTTCTCTTTTAATGCCTGAAAGATAGCAAGGGAAGCTGCCCCATGAGAACAGCCTAAGTCATAAGCTCGACCACCTGCTGTTAGGAAGTGGGCTGCAATAGGACCGATATTAGCGATCAAGGTGCGATAGCCAGGTACCGAACGTTCGACCATGTCATCGAAGGCAGCACTGACAGTTTGATCGAAGCAAAAGTCTTCGATAGTTTCTACAGGGTGTCGGTAAATTTCGTCTTTTGGCATTTTCTAATTGCGGCTAAGGGTGGCTATGTCGATCATTTAAGAGTCCATTAAGTATAGCCTTGTTTGTTTCATTCTGCTGGCGGACAAGCCGTAGTGAATAACCATCATTATTTGATCAATATTGTATGATGGGGTTATTGAGCCATTGTCATGGCCCAGCTAAATAAGGTGGCGACAGTGGATAACAATAATATGACTGAGAAGATGCAAGAGTTGTTAACGATTATGCGTCGTCTGCGTGATCCTGAAAGCGGCTGTCCATGGGATCAGCAACAAAGTTTTAAGACGATTGCACCTTATACGGTAGAAGAGGCACATGAAGTAGTAGATGCGATCTTGCGTGATGATATGCCTGGGCTGTGCGATGAACTTGGTGATCTTTTACTGCAAGTGGTCTATCACGCGCAAATGGCTGAAGAGATTAAGGCATTCTGTTTTGAGGATGTAGTTGCAGCAATCAGTCACAAGATGCAGCGACGGCATCCACATGTATTTGGTTTGGAGTCAGAGTTGGCCACTGGTAAGCCTGACTGGGAGCAGATGAAACTAGCAGAGCGTAAGCTACAAAGTGATGCATCTAATAGTGAGTTAGATGAGTCTGCTCTAGCGGGTGTTAGTGTTGGACAAGGACCCTGGGTGGTTGCATATAAGCTGCAGAAAAAGGCGTCAAAGGTTAACTTTGATTGGGCAGATGCCAAAGCTGTATTACTAAAAGTACATGAGGAGTTGGCTGAGATTGAAGAGGCCATGTCACAGCTTGAACAGACACCTGGTGTCGTCTCAGAAGCGGCAGTTGAAGATGAGCTAGGCGATGTGCTTTTTAGTGTGGTCAACCTTTCACGACATTTGAAATTAGATAGCGGTAATGCTCTGCAACAAGCGAATCAAAAATTTGAAACTCGCTTTCGCTGTATGGAGCAGCAGATTAAGGCGGAAGGACTGCAGGTGTCTGCACTGTCGGTTGACGAGCTAGAGCAACGTTGGCAACAGGCCAAGCGAGAGACGCAAACCTAAACGTTAGAGCGAGTATAGGTTTACTACTTTTGAAAGCGCATCGAGTAATCGATGGCGCGAATATGTTTGGTCAGTGCGCCAGACGAAATATAGTCAACCTGTAACGCAGATAGGCGAGCAATTTGATCGCCTTCGATATTGCCTGAAACCTCTAATTCAATTTCACCATTAGCCAGAACGACTGCCTGTTCGACCTGTTCATAGCTAAAGTTATCCAGTAGGGCGCGATCGGCTCCCGCGCTGATTGCTTGACGTAACTCATCAATATTCTCGACTTCTACTTCAATACTGCGATCACTGTGTAAAGTGCGTGCTTGAGATACTGCCTGGATAATCGAGCCACAGGCTGCGATATGGTTCTCTTTGATCAGATAGGCGTCAAATAGGCCAATGCGGTGATTCATACCACCACCACAGCGTACGGCATATTTTTGTGCCTGACGTAATCCTGGGATAGTTTTGCGTGTGTCTAAGAGTTTAGTGCGACTATTTGCAGCGATCTGTTGTAGAAATTCATGTGTGACTGTCGCTGTAGCCGATAGTGTCTGTAGGAAATTCAGGGCGGTACGTTCTGCGCTAAGTAAGGCACGTGCCGGGCCGTGTAAGTGGCAGACAACATCATTGGCAGTCAGTAGGTCACCATCCTGATGCTGCCAGTCGATGATAATGCTGCTATCTAATTGCTGGAAGCTTTCAATAAACCAAGCTTGACCACAAAGTATGGCTGTTTCACGGCTAATGATCTTGGCTTGAGTTGGCTTGTTTGAACAAAGGGCAGCCGTGATATCACCACTGCCCATGTCTTCTGCTAAGGCTTGCGCTACCGCAAGCGTGATATCTTTTTTCTCAATAATCTTAGACATAAGAATTGGACTGCACCATGTTGCCAATACCAAAAGCTATAATCGTGCCAAACAAGGCAAATAAGAACATTAGCCAACCCCAACCGGCACCTAGGCTGTTGTGATAGGCGTCACTATGGCTGTTTATTGCGCCAATAAGAGAAACTCAATTAAGGCTTTTTGGGCATGTAAGCGATTACCAGCTTCATCCCAAACGACACTTTGAGGACCTTCCAATACCTCAGTGCTAACTTCTTCATCGCGATGCGCCGGCAGGCAATGCATAAACAAAGCATCACTATTTGCTTGCTGCATTAGGCGGCTATTGACTTGGAACTTACTGAAGGCTTTTTCACGTAATTTTTGTTCTTCTTCCTGCCCCATGCTCGCCCATACGTCGGTAACGATAAGGTCTGCATTACGCGCAGCGTCTTCTGCATTGTGGAAGATCTCGACCTGTGTACCAGCTGAGGCGACTATGGCACTGTCTGGCGAATAGCCTTCTGGACAGCCGATATTAAGCTTAAAACCGAGCTGTTTGGCGGCATTGATATAAGAATGGCACATATTATTACCATCACCTATCCACGTGACAGTGGCGCCGGCAATAGAGCCGCGATACTGATACCAGGTCTGCATATCTGCTAATAACTGGCAGGGGTGATAGAGGTCGGTTAAACCATTGATTACTGGGATATCTGAGTTTGCTGCATAGCGCTCTACCGTGGCGTGCTCAAAGGTACGAATCATAACGATATCGACCATGCGCGAGAGAACACGAGCTGTATCTTCTACTGGTTCACCGCGCCCCAACTGGGTATCTTTGGATGAAAGGAATAAGGCATGGCCACCAAACTGCGCCATACCAGTCTCAAAAGAAACCCGAGTGCGAGTGGATGATTTATCAAATAACATGGCCAACGTTTTATTTGTAAAAGGGGCATAGAGCTCATCCTTTAACTGTAGTGCTTTGAGTTCACAGGCGCGTTCAATCACAGCCTGTAATTCAGTTGGGCTTAAATCGAGTAGGGTAAGAAAATGTCTAGCCATAGTTAATTAGATTGGCGTTCGGCAAAGATCTCGACACAGCGAGCCACACCTTCGGCAATCAGTTCCACTTGTTCGTTATTGATAATCAACGGTGGTAGTAGACGAATTACTTTGCCTGCCGTAACGTTGAGTAGGAGTTTTTGTTCTAAAGCAATATCTACAATTTCAGCGCAGGGCTGAGTTAACTCTATGCCAAGCATCATGCCTTGTCCTCGAATATCATGACACAGTGGATGCTGGCTTAAACGTTGTTTCAAGGTATTTAGTAACAGCTCAGAGGTTTTTGTAACATGGCCTAGAAGCTGTTGCTGTTCGATCGTGTCGAGCACGGCTAAACCAGCAGCACAGGCTAAAGGGTTACCACCAAAGGTGCTGCCATGATTGCCGGGTTTAAATAAGTCATTAGCCTTAGTCCTAGTGAGGCAGGCACCAATAGGCACGCCATTGCCTAAACCTTTGGCTGTGGTCATAACGTCTGGCAGGATGTCAGTTTGTTGATAGCCATACCAAGTGCCTGTACGGCCATTACCGGCTTGCACTTCATCAATCATTAGTAACAAATCATGGTCATCACAGATGGCGCGTAGCTGTGGTAGGAAGTCCGGTGATGGGATGTGTATGCCACCTTCACCTTGAATCGGCTCGACCAAAATGGCACTCAGTTGTTTATGTTGTGCGCAGAGTTGACGTATTGCACCAATATTATCGTAGTGTGCTCGTATGAAGCCTGGTACTAAGGGTTCAAAGCCAGCATGTGCTGCTCGGTTGCCAGTAGCTGTTAGGGTGGCCATGGTACGGCCGTGAAAACTGTTTTCGAATACCAGGGTATGTGGTTGCTGGATGCCTTTTTTATGGCCATACATGCGTGCAAGCTTAATAGCAGCTTCATTTGCCTCGGCGCCAGAATTACAGAAAAAAACTTTCTCCATGCCACTGATTTCACAGAGGCGTGCGCCAAGCTGTTCTTGCTTTTGAATATGGTAAATATTTGATGTGTGCACCAGTTTTTGCGCTTGCTCGCTAAGTGCCGTGGCCACCGCAGGGTGGGCATGGCCCAAGCCACAGACAGCAATGCCAGAGAGTGCGTCTAGATAACGCTCACCCTGTTCATCCCATAGCCAAGCCCCTTCACCGTGGGTGAAACTAATTGCTTTGCGTGCATAGGTAGGAAGTAAGGCGTCCACGTATTTTCCTGATAATTGTTTTGTTGTAACCAAAAACGGCAGCGGAGAGCCGCTGCCGTTTAATGATTATGCTATTAAATTACTTAATATTCTAGCATTTGGGGCGGTTACGTTAACCGCCCCGATAAAGGCCTATTCTTAGAAGACTAAGCCATGACCATGACCGACCATGCACATTAGCATAGGGATGGATAGTACCGTGTTGGTGCGAGATGCAAGGAAGGCCACTTTTTTAGCAGTTGCTTTCTCAGCGTCAGAAGCTGGCTTAATGCCGAGTATTTTCTTCTGGTTTTGCCAGATTGGGCCCCAAACGTTAAGTAACATGATAGTGCCAAGCCATGCGCCGATACCGATAACAGTAACACCATCGGTAAAGAGCATATTAGTGCCTAAGCCACCAACATATTCCAAAGCGGCTGCGCCAGAGATCCAAGTAGCTAGTGCACTCCAACGGAACCAAGCAAGTGCACGTGGCGCTATATATTTGCCGATGGCAGCTGGGCCAGGGCCGTCGGTATCTGCAGTCGCAGCGGCAACTGCACTCACTTGCACAAAGTTAAAGTAGTAAAGCAGTCCAATCCAGATGATGCCCACAAAGACATGTAGCCATACGGCTAGTGCAAAAGTATTCATTAAATCTAACTCCTGTAATTTTGATTATTAATGTTATGCGATATACGCTAGCGAGGTGCCTAGACCAGAATCATAATAATGATGGATAGGACGATGCCGGTAATGATTGTTCCTAATACGGAGTTCAATGGGTTCATGTTTTACCTCGAGTAGTACAGTTTATTTTGTTGTTGTTTCGGGCATGCTTAAAGCACATCCGACTAGCTCAAGACCATAGAAGGTTTTGGTTCGAAAAACAACAACAGACCCGAGTCGATAGAATCGATATCAAGTCTATTTCAGCGTATATGCTGATTTCAGTTTAGTTCTTTAAAGTAAGGATAATATTCAGAGCCTATGTGTGGAATTGGTGGCGAGCTGCGGTTTGATTCAAAGGCAGTCGATAAAGATAAAATGAATAAGATGTTGTCACGTCTAGAGCGGCGTGGTCCAGATTCGGCCGGTACCTATGTAAAGGAGAATGTTGGGTTAATACATCGACGCTTGGCCGTAATCGATCTATCAAGTAGTAGTGCGCAGCCATTATTTAATGCTGATTCAACATTGGCGATTGTCTTCAATGGCACGATCTATAACTATCCTGAGTTGCGTCGTGAAATGCAGACGATGGGTGTGCATTTTCAAAGCCAAGGGGATACTGAGGTAATTCTTAAGGCATTTGAGCTTTGGGGTGAGGCCTGTCTTAGTCGCTTGATTGGTATGTTTGCCTTTGCAATTTATGATTTAAGAAAAAAACGGCTGTTTCTTGCCAGGGATCGTTTAGGCATTAAACCACTGTATTACAGTGTTGATCAGAAGCGCTTTAATTTTGCCTCTAATACACAGGCCTTGCTTGCAACAGGTGATATTGATACCAGTATTGATGCCGAAGCTTTACAGCATCAATTCACTTTACATGCGGTGGTGCCAGCGCCACGCACCATGCTAAAAGGGCTGCGTAAATTAGAGCCGGGCAGTTTTATTTGGGTTGACCAGGATGGCGTTAGTGCAGTGCAATCCTACTGGGAACTATCTGCAACCCGAGGTGAAGAAAGAAGTGAGCAGGACTGGATTGAGCAGACCCGAGCAGCTTTGCAGCTAGCGGTTGATCGACGTAATGAGGTTGCCGATGTACCGGTTGGTGTGTTGCTCTCAGGTGGGCTGGATTCAAGCCTGCTAGTGGGTTTGTTAGCGCAGAGCCATGCTGCGGTAAAGACCTATTCAGTTGGTTTTGAGGATCAGCCGGAAGAGCGTGGTAATGAATTTGAGTATTCCGATGCTGTAGTCGAGGCTTTTGCTACCGATCATCAGCGTCACTACATACCCAATGGTCAGGTTTTACAGCGATTACCGGAAGCGATTGCACATATGCCAGAGCCTATGGTGGCACAAGACGCAGTTGCTTTTTATTTGTTGGCTGAACAGGTCTCACAGGATATTAAAGTCGTACAGTCAGGCCAAGGAGCAGATGAACTATTTGCTGGTTATTTCTGGTATCCGCAGATGAATGCTGCAAAAGGGAATCCCTTGCGTCGATTTGCAGATCATTATTTTGATCGTGACTTCGCTGAATATAGTGAAACGGTGCACGCTAATTATGTCGATCAAGATTACACCAGTGCTTTAGTCAGAAAGGCGTTGGAGACAAAACATGCCGATACATTTATGGATGCGGTATTACGCTTTGATGTAGGCACGCTAATTGTTGATGACCCAGTTAAACGTGTCGACAGTATGACTATGGCGTGGGGCTTAGAGGCACGTGTGCCTTTTCTAGATCATCAGTTAGTAGAGCTTGCGATGCAGATGCCAGCAGAGCTTAAGTTGCGTGAAGGAGGTAAATATCCATTAAAAGCGATCGCGCGTGGTTTGATCCCTGATAGTGTGATTGACCGACCCAAGGGTTATTTCCCTATGCCAGCATTGAAATATGTACGTGGTGAGTTTTTAGCGATGGTTAATGATGCGCTTAATTCAACAGCTTGTCGTCAGCGCGGGCTCTTTAATAGAGACTATATTGATCGTTTACTGGCTGCGCCTGATCAGTATCACACGCGATTACAAGGCAGTAAGTTATGGCACATGGCGCTATTGGAACTTTGGTTGCAAGAGCACGTAGATTGCATTTGATGCACTAGGTATGATGTGCGCCATCAAGATTTAAGTGAAATAGGCGGCTGGCTACCTAAGCTGGCTAGTTTCTCACTGGGTCTGTGCTGGCTACACTGCAGAAATTAATTAAAAGTGCGTTATTCTCAGGAGATTTAGAAATGGATGTATTAGACCGTATTCGGGAGCAAGTTGAGTCAAATGCCGTTGTTGTTTATATGAAGGGTACCCCGCAGATGCCACAGTGTGGCTTTTCTATGCGTACTGCCGAGGCCTTGAAAGCCTGTGGTAAAGAGTTTGCTTACGTTAATGTCCTGCTTGATCCAGAGATCTTCCAGAATCTGCCGCGTTATGCTGATTGGCCAACATTCCCTCAGGTATACATTAAGGGCGAGTTAGTCGGTGGTTGTGACATTACGCTTGAGATGGCTGAGCGTGGTGAATTGCAGAAGATGATCGACGAGGCTAGTGCTTAAATAACTGGTTTTGTAGGCCCATCCAAGTGGATTGATATTCACGGATGGGCCGATTGAACTGCCTTATGTCGTGACCTCGGATGGGTCATTAAATGGCATGATCAGATCAGCACGGCGGTTCCACATATTCATGATTTTGCAGAATATTTCAGCCGTCATGTGCGCATCATATAACGCAGTATGGGCTTTTTCGTTATCCCAGTTTAGGCTGGCTGCTTTTGCAATTTTAGACAATACGGTTTGGCTATAAGCCATCGCACCTAGGGTTACGGTGTCGAATGTGCTGAATGGGTGAAACGGATTGTTTTTCACTTTGGCACGGCTAGCAGCGGCGTTAATAAAGTTTAAGTCGAACGGGGCGTTATGGCCGACTAAGATTGCTCGCTTGCATTGGTTCTCTTTGACCGCTGCATTTGAAGCCTTGAAAATAGTTGCTAAGGCTTCTTTTTCAGGTGACGCAATACGTAGAGGGTGGAAGGGGTCGATACCATTTACCTCTAATGAGGCTGGTTCCAAGTTTGAACCTTCAAATGGCTCGATATGGACGGTGTATGAGTCTTTACAGTAGAGTTCACCGCGTTCGTCATAGCCTAAGATGATCGCTGCCACCTCGAGTAATGCGTCGGTTTCTACATTAAACCCTCCCGTCTCAACGTCGACAACGATCGGGCAAAAGCCGCGAAAGCGGGCGCCCATTGGGACAAAATCAACTTCATCGTTGAGTCTGGTGCGTACTGTCGACATGTTTTTTTCCGAGCTAACGTGAATAGAATTAGGCTAATCGTTGGCGGGTTGGATATAATCAACCACCTTCCGTAGACAAAACCACAGTAACTATTATGACAGACATTCGAAAAGTAGTCTTAGCCTATTCTGGAGGCTTAGATACCTCCGTGATCTTGCGCTGGTTAGAAGATCAGTATCAATGTGAGGTAGTCACGTTTACTGCCGACATTGGACAGGGTGAAGAAGTTGAACCTGCAAGAGCAAAAGCTCAGACCTTAGGTGTAAAAGAAATTTACATCGAAGATTTACGCGAAGAATTTGTACGTGACTACGTCTATCCGATGTTTCGCGCAAACACCATTTATGAAGGTGAGTACCTACTTGGTACGTCGATCGCTAGACCATTGATTGCAAAGCGCCTAATTGAGATTGCAGCTGAAACCGGTGCGGATGCGGTATCGCATGGTGCAACGGGTAAAGGTAATGATCAGGTGCGTTTTGAGCTGGGTGCTTATGCCCTTAATCCAGATATTAAAATTATTGCACCATGGCGTGAATGGGATCTTAACTCACGTGAAACCTTGCTGGCATACGCTGCTGAGCAAGGCGTGCCGGTAGAGCAAAAACGTAAAGGTGGTTCACCTTATTCTATGGATGCAAATCTACTGCATATCTCCTATGAAGGTGGTCCACTAGAGGATCCGTGGACAGAAGCAGAGGCGGATATGTGGCGCTGGACTGTAGCGCCAGCCGATGGGCCGGATGAGCCAGAATATATCGTACTTGGCTTTGAGCAGGGCGATGCTGCAACGCTTGATGGAGAGCCTCTATCCCCCGCAGAAATGCTTGCTGAATTAAACAGACGTGGTTCTCGTCATGGTATTGGTCGACTAGATATCGTTGAAAACCGGTATGTTGGTATGAAATCTCGTGGCTGTTATGAGACTCCGGGCGGCAGTATCTTATTAAAGGCTCATCGTGCGGTGGAATCCTTGACTTTGGACCGCGAATTAGCCCATCTAAAAGACGAGCTAATGCCAAAATATGCCAGTCTGATCTATAACGGTTATTGGTGGAGTCCAGAGCGGTTAGCTATCCAAAAAATGATTGATGAGACGCAGAAAAATGTCACTGGAGAGGTGCGCTTGTGTCTATTCAAGGGTAATATACACGTGGCTGGACGCCGCTCATCCGAGCATAGCCTCTTCAATGAAGCGATTGCTACTTTTGAGGATGATGGTGGCGCTTATGACCAAAAGGATGCCGAAGGCTTTATTAAGTTAAATGCCCTACGATTAAGAATTGGCGCTCAGGCTGGAACTAAAAAGTAAACAGCGATAGATACCCCTAATTTATTGAAAGGGATGTTATCAACTGAGTTGAAATGGAGAATAAAATGCTGATTTGGCTGCAACAAAAAATGAAAATCGTATCGCTGACTGGCGTATTGCTAGTGTTAGGCGGCTGTGCGAGTACTCAGTATGCCGAAAATGAGCGAGATCCATGGCAGGGTTTTAATCGGTCTATGTATAGCTTTAACGACACCCTAGACCAGGCTATTTTAAAGCCAGTGGCTAAGGGTTATCAGGCGATTACACCGAGCCCGATGCAGAGTGGAATTAGTAATTTCTTTGCTAACTTAGACGATGTCAGCATCGGTGTGAACAATCTATTGCAAGGTAAGATTGCTGATGCATTCTCTGATTTTGGTCGCGTTCTTGTGAATAGTACGGCTGGTATTCTTGGTTTCTTTGATGTGGCTAGCTCATGGGGTATGCGTAAGCATAACGAAGACTTTGGTCAAACCCTGGCAGTTTGGGGTGTAAATGAAGGGCCGTATGTTGTACTACCATTCTTTGGTCCATCTACTATGCGTGATACGCCATCTATTCCGGTCGATCAGTGGCTATTAGATCCTATGACTCATATTGAGCTTTCAACTAATCAGCGTCTAGCTGTGATTGCAGTCGACAAGGTTAGTTTGCGTGCTGAGCTATTGGCGATAGAAGAAACTGTAGAAGAGATCTCTACTGACAAGTATGCATTCATTCGTGAGGCTTATCTCGATCGCCGTAATTTTTTGATACATGATGGAACGCCACCGGTTGACGACGATTTATACCAGCAGCTGGATTGATCCTATAAAGGATACAACGAGGCCGGAAGGAGTGATCTAGAGTGGCACGTTGTGTCCTTTGTGGTCGTTCCGCCGGCCTTTTTTATAGGTTACATAAAGCTTGTTATGCCGAACATCAGGCGCTGAGCGAGCAACTCTATAAAACCCTTAGTGATCAGATTGAGCGCCAGTCAGCAGATGATTTAGCCTCTGTCTTACAGCAGTCCTTGCTGCGACATAACTTCCTTGTTGAGCCTGCAAAAAGAGCCTTGGTGCGAGCATTGGAAAAATATGCTGAGCAACAGCTCAGTAGTGATAGCCCAAGCTCTCTTTTGCAGGCTTGGTCTGATTTGCTACTGGTATTGGCCTTGCCAGATAAATTATTTCTGACACCCAATTTTGTCTCTCAGCAGACTGCTTTGCTAGGCTTGAAGAGCCTCAGTCAAGACCAGATACCTGCACTAAATATCCCCGCTGATCGGTTTACTGAAGAGTTGGCTGAAGGTGAAGAGCTCTTATATTACTTCCCACAGACTTCGTTGCTACATACACAGGAGCAAAGTGCACAATGGTCGCTCGCGCGACAGTTGTTTCGTGGTTTGCTAGGAAATAGGACGCATTCTGCGGTGCAGGCAAAACAGCAGGCAACAATAGAACTGTGGGTGAGCAATCAATGCCTCTACCTACGAGGTGAGAAGCAGCACAGCATAGATATTAAATTTGAGCATATCTTTTCACTTACGCCACAATCGAATGGTGTGATGATTCAGTCTCGGTTAGCAGATGCTAAGCCGGTGATATTACAGGATGTGAACGGCCGATTACTCTATGGTTTTCTAAAGCAGGTCGTACAGGGTTAGAGATTAAGCGGGATAGATGTCGATCACTAATGTGATGAGCTGTAATAAAGACCCGCGTTGAATCAGATATCCAGCGCGGGTTTACTATTTAGTTAATGTTTAACTAAATAGTGATTTTAACCAGCCAAAAATTCCGCCGCTAGATGTGTTGCTAGCTGAGCTGGCAGAAGAAGGTGTAGCGTTCTTCATGTCTTGTGTTGATTGCCAATGTCGGCGTAAAACCGAGCATTCAGGCATTGTTCCATTTGATCCACTCATGTAACTACTCTCCGATTTTATAATTATAGTTGTTGTTTAGGTGCTGCAGCTGTCTGTACTACCAGCAGAGCGATATGCTCATTCTTGTGCAATTATCCTATCTATGCAACTAATTGCGGATTTCTATATCCGCATTTTGACGTAAGCCTTCCATATAGTCATTGATTGCCTTGCTTAAAAGGGACTGTTGGATTTGACTGCGGACATTTTCAAACTCAGGTTTTGCTGGTTCACGGATGTCTTCTAATTTGATGATATGCCAGCCGAATTGGGTCTGTACTGGGTTTACCGAGATATCGCCCGCAGACATGGTTTGCAGTGCGCTGGAGAATTCCGGCACCATATTGGCTGCCTGGAACCAACCTAAGTCACCACCATTAACAGAAGAAGGCCCAGTTGAACGCTCTTTTGCTAGGCTTACAAAATCACCGCCTGCTCGTAAGGCATCAATAATAGCGCGTGCTTCGTCTGGGGTTTTGACTAGGATATGGCGTGCTTTGTATTCAATTTTGCTCTTGTCTTGGCCACCGAGCTCATATTCTTCACGCAGTTGTTCTTCAGTGAAAGTCATTTGACTGAATTTATTTCGCATAAAGGCCCTAGCCATAAACTCAGATTCTTGAAGGCGTAGTTGATAGCGAATATCGTCACGTTCTAATAATTTAGAATCATTTGCAGCCTGACGTAATAACTCGGTCGCAATAAGCTCCTCAAGGACCTGCGCATCAGTAGCTTGTGGCATGTTTTTAGCGGCTTTATAGTTTTTAACATCGTCATGACTAATGATAGCGGTATTAACGCTGGCTGCTATCTGATCGTCGGCGACGCTGGTATCCGCTTCTTTGGGGTTACATGCACTAAGGCTGATAGCTAAAAAGAGTGTGAGGGCATATTTCATCATGGTGTTGATTCCAATGTGGATTGTGGCCTTACGGCAGGACTTTTTTGAACGGTTTAACAATAACTTTTGCGTAGACGCCGGCTTCAATATAAGGGTCATCATCCGCCCAAGCTTGCGCCTCTTCAAGTGATGCAAATTCTGCCACTACCAAACTACCTGTAAAGCCGGTATTACCAGGGTCTTCACTGTCAATGGCTGGGTGTGGGCCAGCGATTAATAACTTACCGCTATCTTTCAAGGCAAGCAGGCGGTCGACATGACGTGGGCGTGCTGCCATGCGTTGGTCTAAGCTATTTTCTACATCTTCACTGATGATTGCGTAAAACATTTTAATCTCCTGATTTGATAACAACGAATCGGCTAATTAAGACCATCTGTAAAATCAAGAAGCCTAATGTGAGGCCGAGTACGCCAAAGGTTTTAAAGTTGACCCATGCTGATTCGCTGTATGCACTAGCCACATATAAGTTGAGTGCAGCAAGGCTAATAAAAAATATAATCCAAGCTAGATTTAACCTATTCCAAATATGCCTAGGTGCTTCTACTGAGGCGCCCATCATACGTTCAATAATGGTTTTTTTGCCAATAAAAAAGCTGGCAGTAAAGACTGCTGCAAAGACCAAATTAATAATGGTTGGTTTCCATTTAATAAAAGTGGGGTCACGAAAAAATAGAGTTGCACCACCAAAAATTAGAAACATGATGAAGGTGATTGTTTTTCCTTTACTCAACTCACGCTGCTGAACTAGGTGTAATGCTGCAACTAGGCCAGAGGCAATAATGGCGATGAATGTAGCAAAATAAATGGCATCAGATGGTTCTGCAGGATTAAAGCTTGGCAAGCCAGCGGCACTGATCAACTCGATCCACATGGCTGGAATATGTTGGTAGAAAAAGTAGGCTATAAAAAACAGCACTACAGGAAAGAATTCAACTAAAAATTTCATCCTGAAACCTTGA
>Ga0228674_1000248_pt1 | contig 40172 bp, 57 predicted proteins | sample 1D_rmetaG_FD_189054 | JGI IMG/M metagenome (GOLD analysis project Ga0228674, IMG submission 189054) | Seawater microbial communities from Monterey Bay, California, United States - 1D_r | ecosystem: Environmental > Aquatic > Marine > Coastal | place: USA: California | collected 2016-09-26
CTTGCGCAAGCTGCGTCACCCGAGCCGCTCGGAGCAGCTGCGCAGCTTCCTGGATATCGATTGATTTCCAGCGGCTGTTGAAGCGTTGAGAGAAACCCCGCCTGGTGCGGGGTTTTTCTTTGGTGGGCAACGGGACATGCCCGACGGGTCTTGCCGATGTCGCATCTGCCGTTTGAATTCTTACTGCGACGGTCGCACGCTGACCGCGCAGATGCTCAACACATCCCGTAGGCGGGCCGGTCATCACCGGCGCCGATGCAAGCGCGCGGCAGGTCACGTGCAACTCGCACGGCCTGCGGCATTGATTCGTCATGCATCTGGAGTCACGCCATGAATGATGTGGAGCACGATTTGCCTGAGCCCGTACGAGCCGATTTCCCACCACTGCTGGACTGGGATGAGGTGATGCGGGATGAGTGCGAGGATCGGTTGGGGTTTGCACGCCGTACGACATACGCGCTGCTGACGCTGTCGGAGGCCGGATTGCTTGCCGGCTTCAGTGGCGACAACCAACAGGGACTGGAGGAAGTCAGAAGGATGGTCGCGTTGTTCCAGGCATACCTGAGGCGGCAGGTAGGGCTCGCGGAGGCAGCGGATAGGCGGCTGGGGCGTATTTCGGAGGCGCTTGCCGCCGCCGGGTAGCCGATCGAGCGCGGCCTCCACTACACTGTGACGCTGCGCAGGGCCTATAGCTCAACGGTTAGAGCAGGGGACTCATAATCCCTTGGTTTCAGGTTCGAATCCTGATGGGCCCACCATCGAATCAGGCACTTAGGATCATCCGCAGTGCCTTCTTCGTCAAGCCAGCGCGACCCGGTGACCGCTCGGTGACCGTTTACGCTCCGCTGCTGTCGCAGTTGGCAGCCGGCTGCCCCACATCCTCGGGCGTCCACTGCGGAGCGCTCCTGCGTGCGCGGATCCAACGCTGAATGTCGCTCTGGTACCAGCGAGTGCCGCCGCCGACCTTGTGCTTGGGCGGGAAAGTGCCCCTGTCCATCTCGCGGTAGATGTAGCTCTTCTTCATTCCGGTCTGGGCTTCGACCTGCTCGAGCTTCAGCAGGACTTCGGGGATGTTCTCAGCTGCGCCCATCTCGGGCCTCCGTTACTTCATTGGTGGGCGCCGGCAGCAGCGCGGTCTGCGAATCCGACCGTGCCGTGGTCACACGGATTGCGATCTGTGTCAGGTCCATGGTGGGGTCATCGAAGAGGGCGAGGCCGATCTGGGCCGTCAGCCGTTGGGTCGCTGTCGCCGCCACTGGCGCCGGCATGTCGATGGTGGCGAGGGCGTATGCGCGCCAGGCGTCGCACGCGGCCCGCAGCTGCGGCTCGCCGGCAAACGTGAAGGTCAATGCGCGGCCGGCGCCGCTGGCGGGATGCGTGCTGGTCAGCGCGGTTTCGAGCGCTGCTGCAACCGCAATGGCCGCGCGCTGCTGGTTGACCAGTGCTGACCGGTCATCTGCGGCGGCGATGATGTGCTTGACGTTCAAGGCGATTTCTCCTTCGTATGCTCTTCGATCGACCTACGCAGCTGTGAAATTCTGAAGTCCCATTCGTCTCTCTCCCGCTTGCTTTCACGCTTCAATGCTCGCTCCAGACGGTCGAGCACTGGGAGCACCCAAGAGGGATTGAACGGCTGGGGTTTCACTGCGATGGGCACCGGCGGCTTGGGCGGGTTGCAGTAGGGATCGGCCCAATCGAAGGGGTCGTTACAGACGATGCAGTGGGTTCGGTCCGCCGACCAGATGTGATCCCGATTTTCCCCAGCCCTGCGGATTTCGTGAAGCAAGGGCTGGGTATAGAGAGCCCGGACCAGTTCGCCGGCTGCAAGGGCGCGGTACCACTGCTTTTCATCGATCTGAAACCAGAATGATCCTCCCCATTGCTCGAGCCTGACGGCCCGTTGCTGGCCAAACAAGCTAATCAATACGGTCGCCCACCGATTCACCTGAGAGGCCGGCACGGGCTCACCAGCGCGGGCCGCGGTGCGCATTTCGCGCACGGCGTCGCTCGCAGTGGGCGGGGGTGCTTTGGTGATTGGCGAAGCGTCTCCGCTCATGCGCCGCCCTCGAGCAGCATCTTGGGATCGATGTTCCAGCCGGCCTCACGTGCAGCACGCAGGCGCAGCTCGTTGGCATCGAACTCGTCTAGCTGCAGGGGGGCGATGGCACCCTCCACCTGGTGTGGCTGCAGTGGGCGGGAGATCTTGCCGAACGCGCGCCAAACGCTGAACACTTGGCAGCCGCAAGCCGGTGCAAGGCAGGCAAGTTGCTTGCCTTGCTCGCGGCAGTGGCGCCGAATCATGTCGCGTGCTGTCACGTGCGCGGGCACGGGGCCGCGCGAAGTAGCCCTGGCGGCTGAGACCTTCGCACCGGTTCTCATGCCACGGTCACGCGAAAAGAAGGAGTGGGCTCAGGCGCGAATGTTGAAGCGTGCTGAGGGTAGGGATAATCCGATTGCATTAGGCCGCTCGGGCGTTTAAGAATTGTGAAAGTCGAATAGAAGCTTGCGCAGCGGGGGAGCGTATGGATTTCGCGTTCAACACCATTACAGGTCAGAAGCACATTGCCGTGGAATTCGCGCTTCTGCCCGCAGACCAGATTCAAGCGCTTCGTCATAATTTCATCTGCTCCGAATGCAAGGAGCCTGGTTACTACCGAAAGGCCTCTGTGTCCGGTCGAAGTCCCTGCTTCGGAGCAAGACACCTCGACAATTGCCAGCTGGCGGTTCGATCGGATGACCCTTGGGGGGAGGCCGGGGACGACCTCGTGCAACGGCTTGAAGCGGATAACACTAAAATCGTTTTGGGAATGAGTGCGGACGATGGCGATGCGAATCGAGCAGGTGCTGCAGGAGACCATCAGGAGCGAGGCGGTGGAGGTAGGCGATTTGCCGGCGGAGGGGAATCTGCAAAGACGAAGATTCAGCGCAATGCAGACAAACTGCTGGAATGGTTGTATGCAGCTCCATCCTTCAAAACGAGCAATCTGGTGATTGCTACGCCCGGTGGTGATCTTCCGGTCAACGAGTTCTTTGTGGAGATATCCAAAGCGGATAGCCGCAAGCACGTGGGTGAGTTTCGAGGCTACTGGGGCGAATTGACTCGAACCAATCGTTACTACAGCACCCAGGTCTTCAACGGTGCTCCAAAGCCGGCGCTGGGCTTTGAAATCCTGCCTCCTCTCGCGAAGAAGATCGAGACGAGGTACCAGCTTGGAGGAATTACCGAGCTCGTTGGTAGAAAAGTTCTGTTCATAGGAAGAGCGCGCGAAACCCAGAACGGATCCTTCATGATGGACGTTTCGGGCATGAGCTATGTGGGGGTCCTTCCCACAGACTTTCAGATTGGGTAGTCCTTCACAAAAGTAGGTCATGCTGCCACCGCCATGTCGGCCGGCACCCGGTCAAGGTTCGCCTCGGCCAGGGCCCGCAGCGGTGGCGGGCTCACACTGTTGCCGACCATGCGCACGGCGGCGCTGGTGCTGAGCAGCGTGCCGTTGGCCGTGCGATCGATGATGTATCCGGGTGGGAATCCTTGGGCGCGGTACAGCTCGTGAGGCTTGAGCATGCGCAGGCCGATATCCACGATGACGTAGGGGACGTCTTGGATGACGACGGTTACCAGCGCCAGGCGGTCCTTGGTGGTGATGGTGTCCAGCGGGTCGCGCGCATCGACGGCGATCCCGCTGGCGTAGTACTTCACCAAGAATGCAGCCACGCGCAGCGCACCGGCTTCCTGCTCAGGGCTCAGGGTGCATTCGACCTCGGCGAAGCGCGTAGCGCCGGCAAGGATGGTGGGCAGGGGCTCACGCAGGTCGTTGCCAACGACGTTCTGTGCCATTGCGGTCAGGTGTGCAGCGACCAGACGCTGTTGGCTGCCGCTGGCGGTAATCGTGCTGACCGGGTCGCGCGCGTCGTTGCCGGCGCCCTGATAGAACCCACCGTTCGCCTGCTCAAGGAATGCCGTTGCCACGCCGAGCGCGTGCGCAGCCCCCGCAGGTCGCGCGGCACCAGCACCTGACGTGATGGTAGGCACCGGCTCGGTGACGGCCGTACCGACGCTGTCTCCCCGGAACTTCACTAGGTGCGGCGCAACCAGCGCGGTGTCTGCTTTGGTCGTCATGGTGTAGAGCGGTTCGCCGCCTGAGCGAGGTTCGGACTGACCGGCCCGACCGCCGACACCGGCCAGGATGGGTGTCACGACAGAGAAGTGGCCACCCTTCACCCCAGCGCATACGGTGGGCAGCGGCCCGTCCGCCGCCATCGTCCGCTGGCGGCTCGCGTTTGCATGCTCGGTGAGGAACGGCGCCAGCTTCGGTGCGGCCAGCATCAGCTCGCCGCGGTTGGCGGCGGTGATAGTGCGCATGGGGTCGCGCACGTCGTGTACGCGGTCGCCGCCCTGGTGCGTCACCGGCACGATAAAGGGATCTGCCGAGTTGACGACGTGGCGCATGACGCCCTTCGCGATGCGGCGCATGGTGGCATCGGCCAGCGGTCGGGCACGGGTAAAGATGGACGGGCACGGAATTGAGAAGTCCAGGGAATCGGCTGCTGTCACGCACGGTTGCTGCTCAGGGGATTTCCCGTGGGTAGGCGCCGGCCACACAACAGGCTCGCCGTCTCGCCTCGCGCAGAGGAACAAGCGTTCACGGCTGGTGCCGGCGCCAAAGTCGCTGGCCACCATCTTGCGCCACTCCACCACATAGCCAAGCGCACGCAGCGCGGCGACGAATTGCTGCCAGGTGCGTCCGCTATGGCGCTTGTCCGGCACCAGCTGCTGGTTCTCGACCGGCACGCGCTCGCCGCGCGCTGCAACGGTTCCGTCCATCTTGATGACACGTCCGGTGACCTTGCAGCGCTTGGCCACCAGCGGACCCCAGGTCAGGATCTGCCAAACGTTCTCCATGGAAATGATGCGCGGCGCGGTGTTGGTGCCGTGTAGGCGATCAGCGCGCAGCAGCTGGCCCACCCACTTCAACACCACCCACGACAGGGCGCGGGTCTTGCGGCTGCGCGGCTGGCCGCCCTTGGCCTGGCTGAAGTGCGTGCAGTCGGGCGAGGCATGGAACCAACCGATGGGACGGCCGGCCACATCCACGCGAGGGTCTGCGTGCCAGATGTCCTCGCGGTGGTGCTGGGTCAGCGGGTGGTTGGCGGCGTGCATGCCGATCGCCAGCTCGTCGTGGTTGTAGGCCAGGGCGGGATCGATGCCCAGGGCCTGCTTGAGCCCTTCCGATGCGCCACCGCCGCCGGCGAATAGATCCACAACGATCTCGCCTGGGCGCAGTCGCGAGCGCTGCGGCATTGGGAAGTTGAAGGCGCGAGAGCCGTCAGCCATGTCCCTGACTCCTGCACAAACCATAACAGCACGAGCCCATCAACTTGCAATTCCTTATATGAGGTTCAACATGGATGTCATCTTCCGAGCAGCAGGTGTACTGATGGATATGGCAGCGACTAAACACGTGTTTAATGCTCATGGGCGTGCCTATGTGATTGAGGTGATTCCACGTGGGCTTGGCGGTCGGTTTAGCGCCGTTGTCCACGCTCCTGATGGTGCGTCTCGGCCGGTTCGCGACTCGACGCAAGGCGTCGCGTTCGCTAGTGCAGAAGCGGCGCTGGCTGCCGGCCAGGCATTCGTTCTCAGGAACAGCGCGCTTTAACGAAGTGGGGGCGCGGTGCGTGAGGCTCATTTGCCCACCGCCTGGCTGTCTGCCTGTCCCTTGTTCTCCGCGTAGTGCGGCATGTTGTTGTAGCCGCAGTCGTTGCATTCCCAGCCCGTGTCGAGGCTGGGCGATCCGCAGCGCAGGCAGCGCAGGTCGTCGTCATCCACGCCGCCGATATGCAGTTGCTCAACCACGGTTCACCTCCGCGCCATCAATGACAGCCAGCAGGCGGTTACGTTCTGCGTCCGCCTCGGCAATGCGCACATCAGCCATAGACGTCTTGCGCGCTTCGGAGACTTTCAGGAAGAACTGTGCGTGCACAGCCTCCCGGAACTGCCCCAGGTCCACGGCCTGCGCGGGCGGGGCCGCGTAGAGCGGCTTGGTGTACTTGCCGATTGGCTTCTCCCACAGACACAGGTTGACTACATCAACATGCCGTCCGCTGACACTGGGCAGCAAGAAATCGGCGTCAGGGTCCATATAGCCGACGATCTCCCCCACCGTCTGGCTGGCGGCGAGGGCGTCTTTCCGCACTCGAAGATCAAATCTCCAGCCGTTAATGATCGCTCCACAAAATCCAATCAGCTCCTCACGGCTGAATGACCATCCGGCGTATGGGCCACCGTCCCCATACTCGCCAGCTTCGCCCTCAACCATGTTTGCAAAGTCGTCAGCGCTCATGCCCGCTCCCTGACCACCCGGGGAGGGCTGGGCGGAGAGGGCAGCAATCGCTGCGTCGAGCGCTGCAGTGCGTGACGGGATGCCGGCTTCAGTGAACCGGGCGTGCATCTCCTGCAGCACCAGAACATGCGCAATGCGCTGCAGATCTTTGCCGGTCATGGGGCAACCTCCGGCGTGGTGCCCGGAAGCAGGTTCACTTCAGTGATTCCCATGACCACCAGCTCGCGAACCGCCTTGTCGCGCATGGCCATGGCCGTCTCGCTGAGCGCGCGCGCGCTGTCAGCCAGTTCCATATATCCCTTGCGCAGGTGAGCCGCGGCATGGCCGGGAATCGTCGCCAGCACTGGGCCGTGCCGGCGCTGGGCTTCGGCCTGGCACTGGCTCAGAAGTTCAGCCAGTACCGGCGCGCGTGCAGCTGCAGCTTCGCCATTCAGCGCAATATCCAGCTGCTGCACCAGGTGGGCGTGGGCCTCCTGCTCAAGCGAGAGCATTGCGTCCTGGCTGACCAGCGGTGTTGCTGCGGCCAGACCGGCACGGATGGCATCGGCATAGCCCTTTTGGGAGCCATGGGATGCGTAGGCAGCGCGGAATGCTTCGACCGCGCTGTCGGGAATGGGGTGCGGCGCTGGCGAGGCGCTGGGCTGAGGCTGTTTCATCGGGAGTGATCTCAGGCTGTGGTGGTGGCTGGCTTCTCGGCCATAGCTGCCAAGCGCTCAAGACGTTCGGCTTCGGTGATGTAGTAGTCGTGGCGGTCTTGACGGACCTTCGCGGAGAAGAACGGATCGGTCAGGGCGTGCTCGGCGGCGGCGCGGTTGGCCTTGGCCAGGCGGGCGGAGTCGTGGTCGAAGATGTCGAGCTGGTTTCGGAGGTCCATTGAGGGCTGGCCGTCGATGTCATGCGATTGCTCGGCCATGCACGACCCAGAACAGGTCCTTCAGCTCTTGCGGCAGTTCGGTCATGGCGCGGGCCGCGAGATAGGCGCGCTCCACAACCAGCTCAGCGGAAGGCACGTCGCTCGGTGCGGTGGGCAGCACGTTGAGACCCCTGGACCTGCATTCCTCCACGAGTTCCGAATCGTCGAAGTCCTCGAGGTCAACGTCGATCGTGATGGTTGCCATACAAAACCTCCTCTGTCAGTGGATGCGAACGCGCGGCCAAAGAGCCGGCATCTGCCGTTGCCATGCGGCATAGCCGATTCGGATGCCTTTCTTCAGCGAGCGCTGCAGGGTCCGGCCGAACTGCACGCGCAGGGCAAACCAGCGGCACGGGTGGGCAGCAACTGCTGCCTCGTAGCGCTGCAGCCTTTCTTCGGGCGTCGGTGCGGCCGTGCTGACGATCACCGCGTCCAGGCCGCCGCCTATTGGGTGCAGGCCATCCATCAGCGCACCAACCTGTGCAGGTTCGGCGCGACGCGCTGGCGCTGCTCTTCCGCCTCGCGTTGGCGCTGTGCGCTAGCCTGATGCGTGCAGTACACGCGGTAGGGATGGCGCCGGGGACGCTTCGCGCGCTCCAAGGCCGCGCGCTGTTCAGGCGTCAGGTCGGGTGCCGGGAGCTTGATTGCAGGCGCCCTCATGCGGAACCGCCTTGGGTACTGGTGTCCTCGATGGAAGTAATGAACGTCTGCAGCTTCTTCTGGCTCGCGGGCGGCAGTGCGAAGTAGGTGCGGCCGGCGATGACGTGATGCTGGCCGGCGGTCTCCATGAAAACCGGGACGGACTCGGAGGACACATAAGCGACCATGGCCGTTGTGCCTTTCGCCCGGCGCCAGCCCGACACGCTCCAGCCGGCCGGATCCTTCATCACACGCAGGCGCATGCCGCAGCCAGCTACCTCGATGACGGGGACGCCCGGGGCGGCGGCGGTCACGCAGCACCGCCTTGTGCCCGCAGCATGCGGCGGAGGTTGCAGCGCACATCGGCGATGGCTCGGCCGGCGCTAGCGCGGCGCTCCAGAACGGCACGAGCTGCGACGTCGGCGGCTGCGGCGACCAGGTTCGGGGCAAAGCCCATACCAGTTGCGGCAGTGGCAGCCGCCGTGGCGGCGACGGCCGCGCGCTGGGAGAGCGGATAGCTGATCGAGGTGATCACGCTGCACCGCCTTTGCTGATGGTGTAGCCGACGCCGCGGGTAGCGTTGATGCGGTAGCCGTGCTGGATCAGCTTCTGGCGCAGGCGGCAGATGGTTACCTGCACTGTGTTCGATTTCCGACCGCTGGCGCCGTACAGGCTCACTTCCAGTGCTGCGCGACTGACCGGGATGTCTCCGGCGTCGATGATCTGCTGCAGCACCTTCGATTCGGTGGGGCTCAGGGGCAGGCGCTGTGTGCCGATCATCGCGGCGCGCGGTTCAGTGCGGAGACCGGCGATCACGGCGCCACCTCCACGAAAGCCAGTTCGTGCATGACGCACTGCGCCCGGGCCAGCACAGGGGATGTGCCCGGCCTTTTGCCGTCTGCGGTCGACAGGGGGACAACCGCATTGGCCCGGACGCATGCTGCTGGGGAGACCTGGTAGGAGCCGCTCAGCACGGCATCGGCAGCGTCGAGGGCAAGTTGCCAGCGCGCCGGTTCAAAGTTCTGCGTCAGGGCTGCAGTGACGCCGGCCGCGCAGTCGGGAACCCGATCTGCGTCGTGGAAGGCGTTGAGCGCGGCGTTTGCGATGGTGGCGCGCAGGCCCCAATCGTCATCGCTGGCCAGCTCATACACCGCAAGTGCGGCGCAGATGCGCGGGCTGGTGATCACCAGGTCACGAGGGGTGCCGGCGCCGGGCTCAGAGGCGGGAGGGTCCGAGGGAGCAGCCCAGCCAACCAAGGCCAGGAGGGCAAAGCAGGCGATCACAGCAAGCCCGATGCGGGCCGTACGCTTGGAACTGTTGGTCAGGGGCATGGCGGCATCCGTCGTTGGGAACGGATGCAGATTACCAAAAGGTAAAGTTAAAGCAATACCAATTGGTAATTATTTTTTGTGCCCAGCAGGAGCTGGCCGGGCTGAGGCTTCCAACCCCTACATTGTTAAGATGAGACCGGCACAGAGGACATGTGCGGGCGAACGAGGGTTGGGCAATGGCTTTGGTGGGTTGTTACGAGTGCGGTAGGGAAATCAGTACTGCAGCCTCAGCATGCGTCGGCTGTGGGGCGCCAGTCGCGTTGTCAAAGGGAATCAAGGCAGAAGGTGGTGGACCGCAGGCTGAACTGTTGCATCCGCAGCCGTCAAGACGCCCGCAATTCAGAGCATTTCTTTGGGTATCCCTCGCCTTGCTATCGGCTTTTGTCAGCTTGCTCTTGTGGCAAATGGCCTCCAAGGCGGGTGTGCCGCAGACGCAAGCTGAAGCTAAGGCAGAGCAGTCGGAGGTAGCCGAGAGGAATTTGCTCGACGCTGTAGAGCATTGCGACAAGCGCTACGCTCAAATGAACTCCGATCGGCAGTACACGACGGCAGACCTGCGGGTGTACGCACAGCTGTGCAAGAACCTACGCGACGACTACAAGGCAAAGTGGGGCCGCGAGCCATGATGCGGCCCCAGCACTCGCTCAGTTGAAACGGTCGATTCGATTGCGCAGGTACACCTTGCCACCGATCATCGCGCCGCTTGGCAATGGGAACGCCGGGTAGAGCATCGAATTCGCGCTGACAATGTAGACCGCGTCCCCCCTGTCCTGGAGCCCCTTTACCTGTTGGCCACTGCCAGTGTTGATGAGGTAGATGCCATCGCCGTCGAACGTCTGTACACCAGAGTCGACCAGAAGTGATTCGCCCGGCTGAATGATCGGAATCATCGAGTCACCGCGACCTGTGACAAGCACCAGGCGTCCGGGCGGCGGAACAAATCCCACGATTGACCGGATGTAGCTCGATGTGAAGTCCATCGACCTGATCACTTCCGGGAAATCATCGTTGATCCGTCCATCCCCCATTGCCGCCTCTCCGTCCAGTTGTTGGACGTGAACATATCCGTACGTAGTCGCAGTCTCTGCGACACGTGAGACGGCGGGCCGGCCTGACTCGCTGGTGAGAGGGAAGGTCAAGAATCCCGGCGGCATCCCCGCCACTTCCTCCAGTGATGCCGCCCGCTTCTCACCGAAGGACTTGCGCTTCAGTAGCCCGGACAACTCGCCCTGGTTAACCCCGGTTGCAGCGGCGAACGATGCTTGGCTCCCGCCGTGATGCTCGGCGATCCACTGCTGCAGGCGATGGCGGCGGGCGGCGACGGTTGGGGTGTCATCAGTACTCATGTCGTCAGTTTCCGTTACCTACTGGTAATTGACCAAACGGTGTTGCAATGCCTTTACCTTCGGGTAAAGTCATCGCCCATGGACACACTCCGTACCTACCTCGGCACCTTGGCACCAGACGATCAGGCGGCGTTCGCCGTCAAGGCTGGAACGACGATTGGCTATCTGCGGAAAGCCCTGAGCAAGCGGACTCGATTCGATGGCGCACTGGCTCGCCGTCTCGACGAGCAGAGCGGGGGGCAGGTTTCCCGGAGCGAGCTGCGGCCCGACATTTTCGATCCGCCTGGTGCTGCCTTCGTCGACCCCGACGCTGGCCGGATCGTGCCCGTGGAGGGCGCCTGAGATGAGAGCGCCGACTCGCCCTGGAACCATGGCAGGGCTGCGCAGCAGGTTGGAACTGCTGCGCAGCCAGCAACTCACGCTTGAAGCCGCTTCAACTACATGTCCTCTGGCTCGAGCGCGTCTTTTGGCAGCGTCCAGCCATGCATTTCTTCGGTCAAGGCGAATCGCAGGTCTTCCAGAGACATTGCCCGAACAACGGATGGCAGCCAGTGGTGCTTCTCCACCAGGTAGTAGTGGATTGCATCCAAGCCAGTCAGGTCGTTCTTCCAGCCTTTCCGCTTCTTCAGCGTGTCGCCGAAGACTTCGAGCGTGTAGTCCGCATAGCCCTTCCAGTAGTGATTCTGATGCCGGATCTCGTTCATCTGGCTCCTGCCAGCCGTAACGCCCTTCTTTGCCATGTCGCCCTCCTTGCGGGCTGTGTTGTTCGCACATCCAGCGTAGCGCAAGGAGGGCGGCTCCAAGCCTTTGATTCCCGGTCGTCCTGTCCATGGCGACCAATTTGCATCGCCTCCCGAGGTGCGTAAATGAAGCCTGATCCTCAGTACCACGAGCCCCGCTCTGCGGTGGTGTTCCGGCATACGACCGACGCCATCCGCAATAGCGGGCACACCGACAGCAGCCTGGCCCAGGCGATCGCCGAGCAGTACATGGCGGACGTAGCACCTGGCGAGCGCATCCTGCAGTTCCACACCGGCGACGACGCCGACAGCGCCGAGCGCGCGCTGAAGGCCAACGCACAGATCGTGGGCCGAATTCGCAACGGCACAGTGAAGATGCCGGTGGACCTTGAGGAATCGTGGGTCCGCGCGCTTCCGCCGCACTGGCGCGACGCCTGTTCGCGTGAGCTGGCTCAGCGCTACGGCTTCCTCGGCGCCCGTATCCCCATGATGGAACCGCATGCCGGCGTACTGGCTGTGGCCCGCCTGTCGGTGGAGTTCGGGCACACCCTGGAAGCGATCACCAACGTCTTGGCCGACGGCCGCATCTGCCCGAAGGACATTCCCGAGCTGCGCCGCGCGCTGGACGAGATCGGCCAGCTGGAGGCCGAGCTTGTAACGGCTAAGCGGTACGTATCTGGTCACCTGCAGGATCTGGCACCCCGCGCGGTGCAGGGCGGGCAGCGATGACCGCCGGCGTGATGGTGAGCTGGGCAATTGCCGTAGTGGGTGAGTTCGATGGAGCTGGCCGCCGTATCCCGGACGCGGTGGTGCCCTTGCTGCCGATGGTCGAGGTAGTGCTGTGGGCGAAGGAGCAGCCTTGGCCACTGCGCGTCGAAGCACTCCAGGAACGCTTCAACCTGTCCCGCGCGACCGCCTATCGCTGGCACGGTGCTCTGCTCGATCTGCACGATCCTGCCGCAGCTCGACGCAGGGTGCCGGCGGCGCAGGTACTGCGCGGATCCATGTGCCGCGCGCTGCAGGACGCAGCACTGCCCACTGATGCTCCCGGTGGTGGCGCATGAGCCCCATCGCCAGCCTCGGGACCGTATGCGGTCCCCAGCGAACAATAGGCTTCACCGAGAGCGCCGCGCGCGCGGTCGATCATCGACGCAAGGCCGCGCTCCATGGGCAGTGCCAGACGAAGATCATCATGGACTTCGTGCTCTGGGCGAGTACGTCGTGCCCGTTCTTCCCCACGGTGGTGCAGGTGCAGGAGCGCTTCAGTGTCAGCCGCGCCACAGCGTTCCGCTGGCGCCGCACCCTGGCCGATGCGTTGTGCTTGCCCCAGATGCCGCGCAATCCATGCCCAGGATTTGAACCCGAGCCGCTGCCGATGGCTCCGCTTCTGCGTGGGGCGGGGGGCAGGGCGTGATCTATTTCGAGATGTACCCCGGCGACTACCTCAAGGACACCACGAGGCTGTCCCTGACCGACCACGGCGTGTATTTCAAGCTGATGCTCGCCTACTACTCGGAAGAGCAGGCACTGCCGGAGAGCCTGGCCGAGCTTTACGTCATCGCGGGCGCCATCACCAGCGGCGACAAAGCCGCGGTCAAGAAGGTCGCTGAGCGCTACTTCCCGGTGGCTGACGATGGCCTTCGCCACAGCAAGCGCTGTGACGAGCAGATCGCCACGGCCCAGGCGCGCATCGCGGACGGGCAGGGGCGTCGAGAAGACAGGAAGGCCGCCGAAGCGGAGCGGCAGGCGCGCACCCGTGCGCGTCGCACGATGCTGTTCGAAGATCTGCGCAACGTGGGTGTCGTGCCGAGCGGCATGGCCACCATGGCGGAACTGAAGGCGTTGCACGTCACGCACGTGACCGGCGACGAAGGCGTGACATTGGACAAGCTGTCACGCGTGACAGGGGGCGTGAACACAGGTGTGAACACGGGTAACCAGACCCCAGGCCCCACTTCTTCTACTCCAGATACATCACAGCACGCTCAAGGATCTCTGAGCGGTGTGACCGATGCGGGGCGTGCGTGCCTGCTGATGCGGAAGGCAGGCTGCCATTCGACCAACCCCAGCCACCCCGAACTGCTGGCGGCGCTGGAAGAGGGCGTGACGCCGGAGGCTCTGGGGCATACGGCCGCTGAAGGATTGGCGCGATCGCCTCCGGTTTCGAATCCGTTCTCTTGGGCGATCAGGACCGCCCGCAACCGACACGCCGCCGGCGCAGCGCCGACGAACACCACCAACACCGGAGGCCCCAATGCAAACCCTCAACTCGGTTCTGCCGAACACGTCGCTGAGCAGCGGCGACTCCACGAGCAGCGCGCGGCAGCTGGCAGCTTTGGCGGACAAGGCTGCGATGTCATCGACGGAGAGTTCCAATTCGTCCAGCACTGACCCGGACCAGCGCGCCGTGAGCGCCCTGTGGACCGTGTGGGAACGTATGGCCGGCATGTTCCCCGGGAAGTGGGTGCGCGAGAACGGCGCAGCGCCGGTGAACAACGCTGGCAGCCTGACCACCGCCGGTGAGCTGTGGTTCCAGGTGATGTCCGGCATCACCCCGCGACAGGTGGCCGAGGGCTTGGCCAACTGCCTTCGCAGCGCGCTGCAGTGGCCACCGAACCCCGGCCAGTTCCGAGCCATGTGCCTGGGCGTTCCGGCGCTGGCCGAAGTCGACGGCCAGATGCGGCCCGGCCAGGCCCACAGCGGGTTCACGGTGCTGGTGCGGTCCAAGCTGGACCTGCACGCCTACCGCACTGCGGAGAGCGGCGCGCTGCAGCAGCGCATGCTGGCCAACGCCTACGAGCGGGCGGTGAAGCACGTCATGGACGGAGGCGCTGTTCCCGCGCCGGTGGCCGCGTTGCCCCCGCCGAAGCCGGAAGTGCTGGTGGTAGGCGATCGCGCTGCCGCGCGCAGCGCCATGGCGCTCGCCGCTGCAGAGCTGGGTTTCGGAGGCGCACATGGAGCAGGCTGACATCCGAGCCTACCAGCGTCAGCTGATCCTGTTCTGCCTGGGCGTCCACGGTGGCAGCACCGCGGCCGAGGCGCTGGAGCTGATGGGCAATGCCGCGCTCGAGGGCGGCGCACCGCGCGAGGCCATGCTGTTGACGACTGCCGCCGCTGCTGGCCTGCTGCGCGAACTGGACCGGGATGGGCTGGTGAGCCGCTGCGAGAACCGCGTCAGTGCACGCCACGGCAGGCCGGAAGCCACATGGGCGGTCACCGACGCCGGCCGCGTGGACAGCATGCCCCTGCCGCCGTCCGGGCAGCAGCAGCTGGCCATGCCGCAGCTGGCACCGGCGCCGACCTTCCGCACGCGGGGCGGCCTTTCCATGGAACAGCTGATGGGCCTGCTCAACGTCGAGTTCGACTGCATGCTCGAGCAGATGGACCGCGAGCACCAGGCCGCGCAGCAGCGCGCCCGGCACGAGTTCGAAGCATTCCGCCAGCGCGCATTGCGCGTGTGGGGCGCTGCGGAGGCATCCGCCTGATGCCACCGAAGAAGACGTCCAGCCGCTCGCTGCGCTATGCCTCCACGCAGGACATGCCGGAGGGCATGCGCCGTCTGGTCCAGGCAAGCACGGCCGCCCCTGCGCCGGCGCCAACCGCGGCGCGCGCCTACAGGCCGCCGGCGCCGGCGCAGTCCACCGGCAGCGGCAACGCCGCCGGCAAGGTCGCGCGTGGCCGGCCCCGGCATGTGCCCGGCGAGATGAACAAGACCGAAGAGGCTTACGCCGCGCACTTGGCGCTGCAGCTGGCCGCCGGCGAGATCGCGTGGTTCCGATTCGAGTCCGTGAAGCTGAAGTTGGCCGAGAAGACGCACCTGACCATCGACTTCTTCGTGATGACGGCCGCCGGCGAACTGGAGGCCCACGAGGTGAAGGGCTTCTGGGAGGAAGACGCCCGCGTGAAGGTGAAGGTGGCCGCTGAGATGTACCCGTTCCGATTCCTGGCAGTCCAGCGCGCCCCCGGCGGCGGCTGGAAAACGGAGGTGTTCTCTTGAACGCGATGATGATTGGCGGCGCCAGCGTGCGCCGCGACGACGTGGGCAGGTTTTGCCTGAACGATCTGCACCAGGCCGCCGGCGGCGCCAAACGTCACCAGCCCGGCGACTGGCAGCGCCTGAAGCAGACCGAGGAACTGGTGGCCGAGCTGGCCAATTCCGGGGATTCCCGGATTTACCCTGTGCACTCGGTGGCAGGCCGCTACGGCGGCAGCTACGTGGTGCGCGAGCTGGTCTATGCCTATGCCATGTGGATCAGCGCCAGCTTCAGCCTGCAGGTGATCCGCGCCTATGACGCGCTGGCGGCCGGCACGCGAGCACCCGACCCGATGCAGGCCCTGACCGACCCGGCGACGCTACGCGCGCTGTTGCTGACTTATAGCGAGAAGGCCGAGATCCTTGAAGCTCGCGTGCAGTACCAGGAACCGCAGGTCCGCGCGCTGCTGCGGCTGACCCAGGCTGACGGCGCCTTCAACATCAGCACCGCCGCAAAGATGCTGCAGGTCCAGCCGCGCCAGCTGTTCGCCTGGCTGTCCGAGCATGGCTGGATCTACCGCCGCGCCGGCAGCAAGAACTGGCTGGCCTACCAGAACCGCCTGCAGCAGGGTGTGCTGACGCACAAGGCCTGCATGCAGCGGCGGGAAGGTGAGCCGGACCGTGTGCACGAGCAGGTGCTGGTGACCGCGAAGGGCCTGTCGCGCCTGGCCGAAAGTATTGATCGGGACCAGATGACCTGGGCGCAGGCTGATGCCGCGACGGCGCTGCAGCTGGCTAAGGAGGTGGCCTGATGGAAAGCGCATTGGTGAATGAGGCCCGCTGGCTGGCGGAAGAGGCACATGCCACCCAAACCGACAAGGCTGGCCGGCCGTACATCGAGCATGTGGCTCGGGTCGCTGCGGCAGTAGCCGGTGATGACGCCGCCGAAATGGTGGCATGGCTCCACGATGTGCTGGAGGATCAGCCAGCCTTTGGAACACGCGTAATGCTGTTCCCGCAGGACGTGGTGGAGGCCGTGTTTGATCTGACGCGCGGCGTGAACAAGAGCGAGGCGTTCTACTACTGGAGCATTCGGCAGAATCCCCTGTCGCTCAAGGTGAAGCTGGCGGATATTGCCGACAACAGCGACGAATCGCGACTGACTCTGTTGGACGCGGAGACGGCGACTCGCTTACGAGCGAAGTACGCCAAGGCGCGCGCAGCGCTGGGGGTGAAGTGATGGGGCGCTCAATCTCCACCCGGCGGGAGGTGGCACCGTTGAAGCCGGGAACTGCTATGGAAGAGCAGCTGCAGCTGAAGGGCATTGGCCGGCTGCTTGCCGGGTTCGGGTATCGCTACGGGTCGGAGGTCCAGCTGCACGAGGTTCTGGCCACCGTCCTGGACAAGGCTGGTCATGCGCACGTGCGCGAGTACCGGCTGGACGCCAGCAACCGCGCTGACTTCTGGCTGGATGGCCTGGTAATCGAGGTGAAGGTGGCCGGCTCGCTCGCCGATGCGCTGCGGCAGGTCGGGCGCTACATCAACCTGCCGCAGGTGCGCGGGGTGCTGCTGGTCACCACCGAGCGCTGGGGCGAACGCCCGCTCGTGGCCCGCCCGGCCTGGCAGGGCAAGCCCTTCAACATCATTCGCCTGAAGAGGCAGGCACTGTGATGCAGACGACCTATGGAACCCTCCTGTACAGCTCCGCCGGCAGCACCTGGCGGGTGATCTGCGAGCCGCAGGTGCGCGCGCGCATGAAGCGCGTGTTTCCCCGCGTGCGGCAGCACGCCGCAGAGCACATCGACCTGTCGGCCACGCCGGAGAACAGCCGGGAGCTGCAGTGGTTCACGCAGCGCTACCCACTGTCGATGGATGCAGACACCGAGCGCGCGCTGCAGCAGCTGGCCGCCGAGCATGTGGATATGGAACGAAGCCTGGGCGAACTGCTGGCCGGCCGCGTGCAGATTCCGGAGTTCAGCCTGGCCAAACCGCCGCGGGAGTACCAGCGCGTCGCGGGCGCACAGCTGTCTATCCGTGGCGGCCTGCTGCTGGCCGACGATCTTGGCCTGGGTAAGACGGTCACCGGCATCTGCCCCATGGCCGCGCCGGGCAACCTGCCGGCGGTGGTGGTGTACCCGGCGGCGCTGCCGAACCACTGGCCGGAGAAGCTGGCCGAGTTCGCGCCGCAGCTGCGCGTGCACCACATCAGGAAAGGTGCGCCGTACCCGCTAGTACGGCAGCCAAAGCAGCGGATCAAGGATCTGTGGGACACGCTGCCGGACGTCATCCTGGTCAGCTACCACAAGCTCCGGGGCTGGGCTGAGACGCTGGGGGAGATAGCGCAGTACGTGGTGTTCGAGGAATGCCAGCAGCTGCGTAGTCCGGACAGCAGCATCCACAGCGCCTGCCGCCACCTGGCCAGCCGTGCGCGGCTGCGCATGGGCCTGACAGCCACCCCTATCTACAACTATGGGTGCGAGTTCTTCCACGTGGTCGACCCACTGCTGCCGGGCTGCCTGGGCACCTATGACGAGTTCCTGCGGGAATGGTGCATCTCCGCGCCCGGGGAGAAGGCAAAGCTGCAGGACGCCGAGCAGTTCGGCCAGTACCTGCGGCGGCAGGGGATCATGCTGCGGCGCACGCGCAAGGAAGTAGGGCGCGAGCTGCCGGCACTGTCGAAGATCCCGCACGAGGTGGAGGCCGACACCAAGGCGCTGGACGCCATCACCGGCGACGCCGCAGCGCTGGCGCGGATCATCCTGCGAGCCAACGAGCAGTACCGCGGCGAGAAGATGCAGGCTGCCGGCGAGTTCGACCGGCTGCTGCGTCAGGCGACCGGCGTGGCTAAGGCTCCCTACGTGGCCGAGTTCGTCAGGCTGCTGCTGGAGAGCGGCCAGAAGGTGCTGCTGTTCGGGTGGCACCGGGAGGTCTACAGCATCTGGCAGGAGAAGCTGGCTGCGTACAACCCGGTCATGTACACCGGCAGCGAGTCGCCGAACCAAAAGCAGGCGGCAAAGGAGGCATTCATTGCAGGGGACAGCCAGGTGATGCTGATCAGCCTCCGCTCTGGTGCTGGCATCGACGGGCTGCAGCACGTTTGCAGCACCGTTGTGTTCGGCGAGCTGGACTGGTCGCCCGGCGTCCACGAGCAGTGCATCGGCCGTGTGCACCGCGATGGCCAGGCAGAGCCGGTCATGGCGTACTTCCTGCTTTCCGACAGCGGCAGCGACCCGATCGTGTCGGACGTGCTCGGGGTGAAGCGCGAGCAGATTGAGGGCGTTCGCAGCCCGGGGGAGCACCTGGTGGAGCGTCTGGACGTAGGCGAGAACCAGCTGCGCGCGCTGGCCCAGCAGTTCCTTCAACAACAGGGCGCAGCCCTGGAACCAACCAACGTTACAACCATGGAGACCTCCCGATGATTCACAAGTTCCTCAGCCTGGACGAGGCAACACACCACCTCTACCTCGAAGGAAAGGAGGGGCCCATCAGGTGCCAGGTCGATGACAGCCTGTGGGAGGTCTGGCAGGACGGTCGGTCCCGCTGGGTCAGCAACTGCGAGGTGGCCTGATGTCTGCAGTAGCCGAGCCTGCGGTGTCCCTGATGCCGTGTGGCAACTGCGGCAGCGGCGACGTGCGCATGCGCGCGCGGGGGGGCGCTGGCAGCCGCCGCACCGCGCAGGTGGTGTGCGCACGCTGCAGCGCGCGGGGGGAGCTGCATGTCGGGGCAGACGCAGAAGATCGCGCCGTCAGGGCCTGGGCGCACCGACCGATCTACATGCCGGCGCCGGCGGCGGTCAGGGTGGTGCATGGCCGAGTGCCGGTTCCAGAGCCGACCCTGGAGCGAGATCCGCTCGAGCTGATCGCCCGCATGCTGGTCGGCGGGAGCTTTCGCGAGCCGTCGGATGGCAGGTCAACCATGACGCCGCTGACTGCCGCCGACATCGCCGGTGCCGTCGGCATGATGCGCGACTCCGTGGCCAAGCAGGCAGTTATGGCGGTGGCGCTGCGGGGGCAGGGTGTGTCTCTTTCGTCGCTTGGGCGTTCCCTGGCTAGGCGGGTGATGCGCCAGATCCAGTGGCAGCGACGCAACGGCGGAAAGCCCGCGCTGCGCATGGACGACCCGGCCGATCGCTGGCGAATGAGGCTGGTGCTGCAGGACGCGGTGAACGACCTGGTGTGGCCTGAAGGGAAGATCGCCGCGCAGGACGCTGCCAAGGCGGCCAAGATGCGGAAGGGGGATTACCTGCGCGTGTACGGGATTGCTGCCGCAACGCTGCGCCAGGCACTGGCGGATGGGAGGAAGGAGTTCAGCGGAAGGGTGTTCAATGTCTGAACTTCCCACGTGGGTACGCGTGAGGCTTACCGGCCTCTGTAAGCCTTCACGCTCTCAGAGAAGGATCCGAGAAGGCGTTTGCCCACTCTGCTCAGCAGATGCATCCACCCCATCCTCTTCCGCATGATCCACGCCTGACTCCGGATAGGCCTCTACAGAAATACTCAACACGTCTTGGACCGTAGAGACATTGCACAGGAACTCGATCAGCTGTTCGTAGAAGGCCTCGCTCTCTTCGACAGTTCTAAACCTGAACGTGTAACGATCTCCTGAATTCATCACGATGGTCACAGTCAGGCCATCCAGGGAGCGCTCTACTGAACTGACTGCCTGACCTACGACTGCGATGTGATTGGAGGCATCTGCCGTGACAACAACGGTAGTCGGGTTGGTCATCAACGCGTCCAGAGTATTAAGGAAGATTACCGCAGTCGCCGCGAACCTTACCGCATTCGCACGACTGCGGTAAGGAACATTACCGCAGTTGCATTGGGAACCAGGATTGTTGTCCAATCGATATCGTGGGCAAGGTTCCGATCTACCCGCACTCAACGGCCGCAGGCCTGGACTCGGGAGGTCCAGTCACCTGCGGCTCGTCGTTTCTGGAGTTCGTTCGCGGGCCTGGCCGACTGGTTTAGGCATCAGCCTTCCAACCTGATCACATGGGTTCGATTCCCATGACCCGCTCCATCCATAGCGGTGTCGGCTTCACTGGACCGAGCATTCGGTGAGGGACGCACCTCGGGAGCCGATACCGCTATGGGTGGAAGACGCGCGCTGCACGCATACGAAAGCTGGTCCGTATTCCTGGAAGCCTCCCTCTATTCATAGGGGTCAAGGCCTTAAATCGTCGACCCGCCGGCCAATAGAGCCTGCCCATCCACCAGTCAATGCCCGCTCACCCCGATCGGATCAACCCTCGCGCTTAGCCGGCAGCGGAGCGGGCACATTTATGTAGGAAACCCCTGATGGCCAAGATCACCGCTCAACAGGCAGGCGGCGCCAACGTCGTCGCCTTTCTGGACATGCTGGCCTGGTCCGAGGGCACCAGCACCAGCCCCGCGACGCAGAACCAAGGTTACGACGTGATCGTGACTGGCGCTGATCGCGCGCCTGAGATCTTCACCGACTACTCGGTGCACCCTTTCTCTCGTGGGCGTAAGTCCAAGGTCATCAACAGCAAGGGCCTCACCTCCAACGCATCTGGTCGCTACCAGTTCATGCTGAAGGACTATGCCCACTACCGCGCGCTGTTGAAGCTGCCGGACTTCGGGCCTCTGTCGCAGGATCTCTGGGCCATCCAGCTGATCCGCGAACGCCGTGCGCTTCCGTTGATCCAGACTGGGCGCATCACCGATGCCATTCAGGCCGTGCGGAACATCTGGGCGAGCCTACCGGGCGCGGGCTATGGCCAGCCGGAGCACACCGTGGAGAAGGTGCTGGCGGCGTATCGCAAGGCTGGCGGGGCAGTGGCGCCGTGACCGAACCGATGAGCACCTTGAAAACCTTCGTCGGGACGTTCACTGCCGCGGTGGTGGCGCCGGCGACGGCCGATGCATTGCGCGAGGCCGAGCGAATCATCCTGGGCGTGCCGCAGTCCGTGCTGCTGGTGGCAATGGCCGGCGCACTGATCGGCGTGTTGTTGTTGCCGGAGAAGGACGCAGAGCGAGTAGCCGCCGATTCCAACCGCAGGCGTGGCCACCGATTCCTGCAGACGGCTGCGCGCTGGGCTGCGCTGGCAGTGGCAGTGGTGGCCTACGCCATCGTGGCCGCATGGGTCATCGCAGTTGCCGCGTCCATCTGGCCGGCACTGGCCGGCGCCCCACAGCTGCCGCTGGCCGGTCTGTCCGGCGTCCTGATCCGCCGGCTGTTGCCCGGCTACGTGCGCATGGTGGAGAAAGCCACCGGCGCCATCGGAGGCGAGAAGCCATGAGCGTACTGATTCGATTCTTGGGCGCGCTGTGGGCGCTGATCGGAGGCGCAGCTACCGACGCGATGCGTTGGCTGAGCAAGCCAGGCAGCAAGATCAAGGTGGTGTGCGCAGTACTGGCCTTCGGCTGCGCAGTGTCTGGTCTGACCGCATACGAGAAGGAGCAGAAGATCCGCGACCTGAGCGCCCAGGTCATCAAGGTCCGGGCCGACTGGCAGGCCGACACCGTCCGATTGCAGGCCGACGTGGACAGTCGCGATCAGCGTCTGGCCGAGGTCGCCGCCGCGCTGCGGGCGGAAGCCGAGAAGCTGGAAGCACTCAAGGCCGAGAGCGCTGCGGCGCTGCAGGACCTGGCCGGAAAGATCGAGGCCTCCGAGAAGGAGGCTTCTACTTGGCGCGGGCGCTATGAACAGCGGCCCGACACCTGCAAGGCAGCACTGGAGTTGCTCGATTCCGCCTGCCCGGCACTGAAGGGGTACTGATATGCGCGTCATCGTGGTTGTCACAGCTGCGCTACTGGCCGCGTGCCAGGCCGCACCTACCAAGCCGAACGCGTCGCCGGCAGCCGTCATCAGGGTTCCGGTGGCCACCTACGTCCCGATCGATGCTCAGCTGCGTCAGCGCTGCAGGTGGGTGAAGGACGCAGCGCCATCTGCCGTATTCGAGGTGAGCAACGGCCGGAAGCGTTGCCTGCTCCAGTACGAGGCGCAGCTCGACGCCATTGACCAGGTGCAAGGGAAGCCGGCAGCGGACGGCAGGAGTGGCGGCTGATGGTGTTTCACGCGTTCGATTCACGGCGGGAGGGGGCCCCTGGGCTTATCCACAGCAACCGGGGGGAATTCGGACCCCGGTAAAAGACAGTATTTCGGCCTCTAGGGTGCTCCACCACAGGCCACACTTTTGGCGGTTTTTGCCGGGAGAAACCGCATTTTCATGCCTGAATAGGCTGTGCATCGGGTAGGACATGGCTGACATCCACGAATTCACCAAAGGCTGGTCCGTGGCCAGGCTGGCGGATGAGTTCGGGATGGACCGCCGAACGGCCAGCAAGCGCCTGAAGGAAGCCGGCGTCCCGCCGCTGACCAAGCGCGCCGGGCACGACGTCTATCGCCTGGCCGACGCAGCCCCAGCGCTGGTGAATCCGGGTGCCGCAGCGTTCGGCGCGGAGGGTGTGGTCGATCCGCGCGATCTGCCGCCGATGGAGCGCCGCGCCTACTACCAGTCGGAGAACGAGCGCCTGAAGGTCGAGTCGACCATCGGGCAGCTGGTGCCGGCCGCAGAGGTCGAGGCCGACTACGCCGAGCTGGTGAAGAAGGTCGTGCAGTTCTTCGACACGCTGCCTGATGTGCTCGAGCGCAAGGCAGGCCTCACGCCGGAGCAGGTGGTCAAGGTCCAGGACGAGTGCGATCGCGTCCGGCAATCCATGTACGAGGGCATCACCGATGACGACGTACGCGACAGCGCGTAGCGTGCGCCAAGGCGTTGCCGAGATGATCCGGCCGCCGCGCCGAATCAGGGTGAGCGAAGGTGCGCGGGTGCTGCAGGTGGCCAATGCCGCCGGCGCCGCCGGTTCCTGGGATCCGGACACCACGCCCTATATGGTCGAGCCGCTGGATACGACCGGCAGTCGCCATTACGAGGCCGTGGTGTTCGTAGGGCCGGCGCGGTCGGGCAAGACCATCTCGCTGATCGATGCGCGTCTGGCCTACCTGATCACCTGCAACCCGGCCGACGCCATGGTTGTGCAGATGTCCAAGGATGCGGCCGAGGACTACAGCAAGACCCGTATCGCGCGCAGCATCGCCGCCAGCCCGGAGCTACGCTCCCGGCTGAGCCCGCGTGCCCACGACGACAACATCCTGCTGAAGTTCTTCCGGTCGGGAATGTCGCTGCGCATGGGCTGGCCGTCGGTGTCGGTGCTGTCGGGCAAGGACATCCACGACGTCCTGATGACGGATGTGGACAACTACACCGGTGACCTGACGATCGACGAGTGCTTCGGCCTGGGCCTGAAGCGCACGCAGACCTACATGTCCGCCGGAATGGTGGTGGCCGAGTCGAGCCCGGCAACGGACTACGCCGACGGCGCTTGGAAGCCACTGCACCCGCACCAAGGCCCACCGGCCGCCGGCATCGCCGCGCTGTATGCGCGCGGTGACCGCCGCCGCTGGTACTGGCCATGCCCAGAGTGCGGAGAGCGGTTTCAGGCAGCGCCAGGCTATGACGGGTTCGCGCTGCCGCCGATGGAGGAGCTGCTCGAGCGCGTCGTGCTGGACGACGTGCAGAAGATGGCGCGGCACTATTCGCTGCTGCACTGCCCGCATTGTGGTGTCGGGCTGCAGCATCGGTGGAAGGACGGGATGAACCGCAGCGGCGTCTGGGCTGCGGAGGGCCAGGTCGTGCACGCCGATGGAACGGTCACCGGCTACCGGCCGGAGGCGCGCATCGCCAGCTACTGGCTCGGCGGTGTCGCCGCGTCCTACCAGTCCTGGGAATCGCTGATCGAGCGCTATCTACAGGCGCTGCGCACCTTCGCCACCACCGGTGAAGAGCGTCCGCTGAAGACCACGCACAACGTGGACGGGGCGATCAACTACGTGCCGATGGCGGCGCGGTCGGCCAGCGACCCGAACGAGATGCAGGAGCGCGCCGAGGTCTGGCCTGCTGGCGCGGTGCCCGCTGGCGTGCGCTTCCTTCTGGGGGAGGTCGACGTCCAGGCCAACCGCTTCGTCGTGCTGGTGCTGGGCTTCGGCATCGGCGAATCCGGGCAGTTGGAGCGCTGGGTGGTGGATTCCTTCACCCTGCGCACGTCCAAGCGCGAGGACGGCTCGGGCGGCTTCCTGCCGCTGGACCCTCCGAAGTACCTGGAAGACTGGGAACGCCTGGTCGAGAAGGTCATCAGCCGCCGCTACCCGCTGGACGATGGCACCGGCCGCAGCATGCCGGTCCACGCCGTGGGCATCGACTGGGGCGGCAAGTCGGGCACCTCGGTGCGCGCGCTGGAATTCTGGCGTTCGCTCAAGGCTCGGAAGCTGCATGCCAGGGTCAGGCTGATCAAGGGCGACGCGCGCCGCGAGGGCGGGTTATTCCGCGAGACCTTCCCAGACAGCAGCAAGCGCCGGGACCGCAAATCCGGGTCGAAGGGCGATGTGCCGCAGCTGCTGCTCAACGTGGACAGGCTGAAGGACACCGTCGACGCGAACGTGAAGCGGGCCGAGCCCGGCCCGGGCTACTACCACTTCCCCGACTGGCTGCCGGAGGCGTTCTACGCCGAGCTGACAGCGGAATCGAGGACGGCCAAGGGGTGGGAGAACCTGGCGAAACGACGCAATGAGGCGTTCGACCTGTGCGGCTATGCCGAGGGCATGGCGCTGTGGCTGAAGGTTCCGGCCATCAACTGGACCACGCCGCCGGCATGGGCCGCGCCGTGGGATGACAACCCAGACGTGAGGGCAGACAACGTCGCGCCGGCGCCAATGCCGCGCACGCGCACCCGCCGCGTCATCCGAAGCAAGTACCTGGGACGCTGAAATGGCATTCACCACCAAGCAAGTCGAACAACTGGAAGCCGCGATCGCGGCCGGCGTGCTGAGCGTCCGATATGCCGACCGCACCGTGACCTACCAGAGCCTGGTGGAGATGCGCCGCCTGCTGAAGCAGATGCGCGATGAGCTGGGCCAGGCCGCAGGTGCACCGCGGCGCCGCCGCATCGTGCGCCTCTACCAATCGGGGACCGGCAATGTCTGATACCGCCGAGAGCAGCTACCGCGCCGCCGGCAACGGCCGCCGCCTTCGCACCTTCCGCCCGACGTCGCTCGGACCCAACGCATCGCTGCTGGGCTTGCCGACATTGCTGGCGCGGGCACGGCACCTGGCCCGGAATGACCCGTGGATGGTCAGCGCGCTCAACAAGAGCGTGTCGAACGGCATCGCCACCGGCATCCAGGCGAAACCGGTCTGGGGCACGAAGGAGCACAAGAAGAAGGTCACCAAGCTCTGGACCCGCTGGGGCAAGTACGCTGACGCCGATGGCGTGCTGGTGTGGGAAGGCCTGCAGGCGCTGGCCTGGCGCGAGTGGAAGGAGGCCGGCGAGGTCTTCGCCCGCCTTCGGTACCGACGGCCCGAGGACGGCTTGCCGGTTCCGCTGCAGGTGCAGCTGATCGAATCGGAGCAGTGCCCGCAGCACTACAACGGCGTGGCCAGCAACGGCAATGTGATCCGGCAGGGCATCGAGGTCGATAGCATCGGCCGCCGCGTTGCCTACTGGATGTACCGGGAGCACCCCGGCGACCTACAGCTGACGGTCAACGGCAACGAGCTGGTGCGCGTGCCAGCGGAGCAGGTGCTGCACCTGTACCGGCCGAACCGTGCGGGCGCGATGCGCGGCGTGCCTGGCTCGGCGCCGGCCCTGCTGCGCATGTTCAACCTGGACCGCCTCGATGACGCGGTGCTGGAACGCCAGGCCCTGGCCAACCTGTTCGCAGGCTTCATCACGACCGACGCCGATGCGGATGGGGAAGAAGGCGATGCCGTCGGAGACCTGATCACCGGTGAGGATGCCGACGGAACGGCCATCGGCGGGCTCGAGCCGGGCACCCTGCAGGAGTTGCCACCGGGTCGAAAAATCGAGTTCGCCGACCCACCCAGCGCCGGATCGGACTATGCCGAGTTCCTGCGCGGGCACCTGCTGGCGATCTGCGCCAGCCAGGACGTGCCCTACGAGGTGCTCACTGGTGACCTGCGCAACGTCTCCGACCGCGCGCTGCGCCTGATCCTCAACGAGTTCCGCCGTGTCATTGAGCAGGACCAGTGGCTCTTCATGATTCCGATGTTCTGCCAGCGGGTCCGCGAAGCCTTCATGGACCAGGCTGTTCTGTCGGGTCTGCTGAAGGTGCCGCGCTACGCGGCCCTGCGCGATGACGTGACCGAAACCCTGTGGGTGCCCGAGGGCTGGCCCTGGAGTCACCCGGTGCAGGACGTGACCTCCGAACTCAAGGCGGTGCGGGCGGGCTTCAAGTCGCGCAGCAAGGTGGTGCTGAGCGCCGGCGAGGACCCCGAACAGGTCGACGCCGAGCAGGCGCTGGACAACGAGCGCGCAGATGCGGCCGGACTTCGCTACGACAGCGACCCGAGGCGAACGAACGCCTCCGGTGCCCGGCAGGACGACGATCCCGGCGCCACTGGCGCCAACGACGATGAAAGGAATGACGATGACGAGTAAGCCTGGCCTGTTGGCCCGAATGCTGGGTCGCGGTAGCCGTGCGCCTGTGGTGGCCTCGCTCGCTGCCGCGGTCCTCAATCAGCCCCTGCTGGTGCAGCCGGCCATCGGCGAAGCACTGGTGGGCGGCTATCTGGAAGGGAAGGTCACCAGCGACGACAGCGTGCTGAAGGCCGACCGCTTCGAAGTGTCCGGCTCCGACGGTCAGCCAGTAGGCGTTGCACAGAACCTGATCGGTGTGATCAACCTGTCCGGGGCAATGGTGAACCGGCCGATGCCCGGCGCCAGCGGGCCCGGGCCGGTGAGCTATGCCGCGGTGCGCGATACCTTCGATGAACTGCTCAACGACGACGCGGTGACGTCAATCATCCTGCGGCTGGATACGCCGGGTGGTATGGCGTCGGGCTGCTTCGACCTGGTCGATCACATCTTCGAGGCGCGCGGCCGAAAGCCGTTGTACGCGTTGGTTGATGACCATGCGTACTCGGCCGGCTTCGCGCTCGGCTCGGCGTGCGATGAGATCTGGATCAGCCGTACCGGCGGCGTCGGATCGGTCGGCGTGGTGCGCTTCCACCAGGACTGGAGCGGCAACAACGCCCAGATCGGCCTGAAGGTGACGCCACTGTTCGCCGGCGCCCGCAAGGTCGACTTCAACCCGAACTTCCCGCTCAGCGAGGAAGCGCACGCTGAGGCCATGGCCGATCTGGAGGACATGCGCACGATGTTCGTGGACACCGTAGCGCGGAATCTCGGCATGGAGGCTGAGGCCGTGCGCGCCACCGAGGCGGCCTGCTACCGCGGTCAGGCCGCCGTGGCAGTGGGCTTCGCTACCCGGCTCGGCACCTGGCACGACCTGATCGCGCACCTCGGTGCCGCCGAAGCAGCGCCGCCGCCCGCGTCGGCCAATCCCGACCCGGACGACGAGCCGGAGGCAGCGGCAGAACCTCCGGTGCCCGAGGCGGCCACTGCACCGGCTGCAGCAGTGGTGGAGAACCCGGCAGCAGCGTTGGCAGCAGCAATCACATCCAGTGAGCTGCCGCCGGCACTCGCGGTGGCCCTCCTGCGGCGCCCACTGCAAGAGGCCGAGCCAGCCGCCAGCGCCATCGAATACGCGACCGCCGTGCAGGACGCCTGTGCTGCGGCGCTGCGCGGCGATGACACCCTCGCAGCCAGCTTCATCGAGAAGAACACCGACCTCGACACGGTGCGTGCACAGCTGCTGTCGATGAAGGCGGAGGAAGGCCGCAGCACCCAGGTCGTCACCGCACACCCGGCTTCCATGGCCGATCAACGCGCCGCCGACAACAAGGCGAAGCTGAATCCCAATCACATCTACAAGCAACGAGGTAACTGACGATGGAAATCTCCCTGGCCGGCACCCGTACCGGCGAATTCCTGCTGTCCGAAGCGGGCGGCGAGCGCAGCCGCGAACTGATCCGTCTGCCGGCCGGGCAGGGCATGCTGTCCGCTGGCACCCTGCTCAAGGCAGACAACACCGTCGCTGCCAACGGCACCGACGCAGTGAAGGTGCTGTACGGCCCGATCGATACCGGCACCAGTTCCGCGGCGCTGGCCGTCAAGGGCGCCGCGATCGCGCGCGACGCCGAAGTGTTCGGTGAAAAGCTGGTGTGGGCCAGCGGTGTCACCGCTGACCAGAAGCTGCTGGCCGCGTTGAGCCTGGCCGAGTCCGGCATCATCACCCGCTGGACCCAGCAGCCGATCGCGTCGAACGCCGCCGATCACCTGGTGTTTCTGTCCGCACCGCTGACCGGCACCGCCGGCGTTGCGCTGGGCCCGATCGTGGCACATGTCAAGGACGTCTTCGGCGCGTTGGTCACTGGCAGCACCGTCAGCGCCACCCTGGCCAAGGCCACCGGTACCGGCAACCTGGCCGGCGGCGGTGCGAAGGCTGCCGTAGGTGGCGTCATCACCTGGGATGCCGCGACGCTGAGCGCCGCCGGTGACTACACCCTCAAGGTGACCGCCACCGACCTGGACGAAGCCATCAGCGACACCATCACCATCGCCGCTGCCTCCGGCGGCTGATCGCCCAGCACCCACCTTTCAACTATAGACCCTTGGCCCCGCTTCGGCGGGGCCTTTTCGTATCCCCTATCGAGAGAACAACCACCATGGATCTGCAGACCCTTCTGGCGCTGGGCGTGCTGAGCTTCGATGCCCTGAACGCCTACATCAACAACCTGCCGCGCATCTCCACCCGCCTCGCCGACATGGGCCTGTTCCAGGAGCAGGGCCTGGTCGGCACCACCATCGTCAAGGTGGGCATCAACGGCACCAAGCTGGTGCTTGTGCCGAACGTGCCGCGCGGTGCCCCCGGCCAGCCCAAGGGCCTGGAGCGTGGCAAGGTGAAGCTGCTGGAAACCACTCACCTGCCGCAGAACTCGACGGTCATGGCTGACCAGCTGCTGGGCGTCTATGACCCGGCCGACCCGGAAGGCAACAACGTTGCCGCCGTGGTCAACGCGCTGCAGGCGGTGCACAAGCGTGACCTGGACTTCACCATCGAGTATCACCGCATGGGCGCGCTGCAGGGAAAGATGCTTGATGCCGACGGCTCGGTGATCATCGACTTCTATGAAGAATTCGGTGTCGACCAGGCCGTCATCGGCATGGAGCTGAACAAGGACGCCACCAAGGTCCGCGCCAAGTGCATGGCCATCAAGCGCGCGATCGAGGAAAAGCTGGGCGGCATCCCGTACACCGGCATCCATGTGTTTTGCAGCGCCGGCTTCTTCGACGCCCTGACCGACCACCCGGACGTGCAGAAGGCCTACGAGCGCTGGCAGGACGGTGCTGCGCTGCGCGATGACGTCCGTAAGGGCTTCGTGTTCGGCGATATCACCTTCGAAGAGCTGCAGGGCAACACCGGCGGCGACCTGGCCTTGGCCGACGGCGAAGCCATCGCGTTCCCGCTGGGTGTGCCGGACATGTTCCTGACCCGCTTTGCGCCGGCGGACTACCTGGAAACGGTGCGCGGCATCGGCCTGCCGTACTACACCAAGACCGCCCCGATGCGCATGAACAAGGGCATCCAGCTGGAAAGCCAGTCCAACCCGCTGAACATCAACACCCGACCGGACGCGGTGATCCGCCTGAAGGCCGGCTCGAAGTAAGCAAGCAGTGCCTGGCCCGCTTCGGCGGGCCGGGCAGGAGGGTGTATGGCCCAGATCAGTATCGGGGTCGACCCCGACAACGCCTTCGGGCGACAGCTGACCGACCTGGAGCAGTCGCAGCTCCCCTATGCCGCATCGCAGGCCGCCAACAAGGTGGCCTACGAGATCCGCGAGCGATGGAAGCGCCAAGCGCCGAAGGTGTTCGACCGCCCGACGCCGCTCACGGTCAACGCGGCCATGTACCGCAAGGCCACCAAAGACCAGCCTTACGCCGAAATCTTCATCCGAGACGAGGCATTTAAGGGCACGCCGCCGGCCAAGTACCTGCTGGCCGAGGTCGATGGTGGTCAGCGCCGCCGGAAGGGCTTCGAGCGGCTGCTGCAGAGCCGAGGTCTGCTTTCGCCGACGCAGTTTGCGGTGATGGGGCGCGGTGCCCAGGCGAACCAGTTCGGCAACGTGCCGGCCGGCCAGGTGACCAAGATCCTGTCGCAGCTGGGCGCCCAGCGGGACCGGTACCAGAACCAGACCAACGTCAGCCAGAAACGACGGCGGGGCAAGCGCAACAACCGTGATGGCGAGTACTTCGTGATCACCAAGCGCCGCGGCGTGCTGCGCCCGGGCATCTATGAGCGGATCGGGCGCGGGTCAGGTGTCCGATCCATCTTCATCTTCACCAACACCGCCGCCTACACGCCGCGCTACGACATCTTCGGCATGGCCGAGGACACCTGGAAGCGGCTGATGCCGTTCTTCCTGAAGCGCGAGCTGGAGAAGGCGATGGAAACCGCGAGGCCGCTGCCTTGAACCAGAAAGCTTTCCTACAGGCGTTCGACGCCGTGGCCATGGGCGCATTCCGCGCCGCCGGCGTCGCAGACGGTGCCTACTACCTGCCACCAGGTGCGAGCGCGGAGGTGCCGTGCACGGTGCTACTGGATGAGGGCGTCGAGCAGTTCACGTCCGATGACGTGGCGCCAGTGGCCACCACCATCGACAAGGTGACCTTGCAGCTGGCCGAGGTGGAGCCGCGGGCTGGTGGTGTGGTGCGCATCGAAGGCACCGGCCGCCGCCTGAAGCTGGTGCAAAAGATCCGCGGCGACGAGTCGACGGCGGTGTGGGAGGTGGCCAATGTCTGACCGGCCCCCCAGCCCACGGAAGCAGCTGCTGCTGGCGATGGGCAAGACACTCCAGCTGATCAGCACCGCGAACGACTACCTGACCGACGCTGGCGCAGGGTGGACGCTGGAGCCGAAACCCGGTGACCAGGACACCCAGGCCGTGCTGACGGCCGTGATCGAGAAGCAGCAGCGGGCGGAGAGCCCGTCGAAGGTCAACACGCACCGCCTGACCACGGTCAGCGTCATCGCCAAGGTTCCCTCTGACACCGAGCAATACCAGCAGGTGCTGGACGACCTGGTGACCGACATTGAGGCGGCTCTGGACACCCGCATGGTTGCCCGCAACTTCCCCGACGGCATCCAGGTGCCGGTGTACGTCGGCATGGAGCCGCTGATGCCGGAGAGGGCCGGCGCGGGCTGGGTCGGCGTGCTGATGACCTACCAGACCCACATCCCCAAGAAATAACCCGCCGCTCAGCGGCAACCCAACTGGAGAGCCATCATGGCCGAAGATTACAGCTACCTGGGCAGCGGCATCGTTCTGATCCGCGAGTGGAACACCACTGACCCATTCCTCGAGGTCGGCAACGTTTCTGCCTACACCCTGGCACCGCAGACGAACACCATCGAACTGGCGGACTACCAGAACCCGGGCGGCGGCACTGCAAACCGCGTCGACCGGGTGACCGGCTACAACCTCAATTACACCTTCCACGACTTCAACCCCGAGAACTTCGCCCGGGCGACGCGCGGCAAGGCCAGCAGCATCGCTGCGGGAACGGTGGCCGATGAACTGGTGGTGGCGACGAAGGGCAGCTATACGCCCCTGGTCCGGCTGGCCAGTGAAATCACCTCGGTCAAGCCCGCAACTGGTACGGCCACCTACGAGGCGGGTAAGGACTACCGTCTGGAACGCGGCATGTTGTTCGTCCCGGCGGACTCTGCCATCACCCCGTCCACCCAGGCAGGCACTCCCAACATCAAGGTCACCTACAAGAACTCCGACCTCGGCCACGTTGAAGCGGCTGTTACCTCGCAGAAGTTCTACGAGATGCAGTTCTACGGCGCCAACGAGGCGCGCGGCGGCAAGTTGGTTCGCTTGGTGGCACATAAGGTGACCGGCGGCGTCATTGAGAGCATGGGCCTGATCGGCAACGAGTTCGGCGCCGGCAGTGTGCCGGGCGCATTGCTGAAGGACACGTCCAAGGCGACTGGGGCTGACAAATCGGCCTACTTCCACATTGAGCAGGAGCAGTGACGGTGCAGGACTTGGACGCCATCACTCCACCCACTCGCTCGGTTGCCTTCCGCGGGGAAGTCCTGGCCGTGCGGCCGCTGCGCCTCGAGCAGCTGGGACCGTTCATCACCGCCAGCCGCTCCACGATCGGGCGTATCGCGATGATTGCCGGCTTGCCCGATGGTTCGTCGGCCGTCGACGTAGGTGCGCTGGTGTTGGACCTGCTCGAACAGGACAGCACCGAAATCGCAACTGCCCTGGCAGTGGCTGTTGACCGTGAGCCGCAGTGGATTGCGGCGGGCTCGCTGGAGGAAGTGGCTCAGCTGCTCGAGGCGGTGGCGGGCCTCAATCGCGATTTTTTTGCCCTACGACTGAGGCGAATGGTGGGGGCGATCCGGGAGGCGGTCAGCCCTTCGGCGCCGCCGACCTCGCCCAGTTCCTGATCGCGCGCGGCCACCAGCGACGGGAAGTGATCGGCTACACGTTGGCGCAGCTGCGGGCCTTCACCGCAGCTGCGGCCAAGGACGATCGGCAGCGGCTGGCCGAGCTCGCATTGGCTGTTCGTGTGGCATTCGGAGCCGATGCCGCTGGTTGGCAGCAGTTCCAGAGCCTGATGACCGGCACTGCTCCGGCTCAACCGCAGAAGGAGTTACCCACCAATGGCTGAGCCATCCGCAAACCTGCGCGTCCGTATCAGTGCGGACCTGGCCGACATTCGTCAGGGCCTGGGTGTGCTGACCAGGCAGCTGCGCGAAGTGCGCAGCGAGGCCGCCCGGCCGCTACCGGCAAAGAATCCCATCTCCGATCTGGGCATCTCTGCAGGGCAGACGGCGCAGGCGATGCGTCAGCTGCCGGCGCAGTTCACCGACATCTTCACCAGCCTGCAGGGTGGCATGCCCTTCTTCACCGTGCTGGTGCAGCAGGGTGGCCAGATCAAGGACAGCTTCGGCGGTGTCGAGCCGGCGCTGAAGGGCGTGTCGTCGGCGCTGCTGGGCATGGTGAATCCATACACCGTGGCTGCTGCTGCGGTTGGAGTGCTCGTCTACGCCTGGTACGACGCCCAGAAGCAGCAGGAGGCATACACCAAGGCGCTTGTCCTGTCTCGCAACGAGGCCGCCGCGTCGACACTGACCCTGGTGTCCCTGGCGCAACGGACGAGCGAAGCAATGCAGGTGAGCGCGGGCGCCGGTGAGGAGGTGGCGTTGGCTATCGGCGCGAACGGGCGGATTGCCGAGCGGAACATGCAGGCCGTGGCAAGCGCCGCCGTTGCGATGAAGGAAATCACTGGTCAGTCGATTGACGAGACAGTGTCGGCGTTCGCAAAGCTTGCCGAGGATCCGATTAAGAACGCGCAGAAGCTCAACGAGCAGGTCAACTTCATGACTGTTGACCTCTATGAGCATGTCAAGGCGCTGCAGGATCAGGGAAGAACGCAGGATGCTGTGACGGTGATAACTCGAGCTGCAGCAGATGAGACGGTGACGGCTCTTGCAAAAGTTCGCGCCAGCCAGAATCCGGTGATACGGGGATTCAAGGAGCTCTGGGCTGAGGCGACCAAGGCCTGGCAGGCGATGCAGCTGAGCGTCGGACTTGGCCCGGCCGCGGCACAGATGCAGCAGCTGCTTGCGGAGAACCAGCGCGAACTGACCAAGCTCAACGACCTCGCGTCAGGCACTCAGAGGGGCCTTCCGCTGGCGCGCAATCCGTTTGCTCTGGCTGCAATGGAGCAGTCGATCAAGGACCGGTCTGAGAAGATCAAAGCCCTTGCCGCCGATCTGATCAAAGAGCGCAAAGATGCGGAAGTGAAGGCCACCCAGAGCGCTTCGGTGGAGTTTCTGGCCGCGGCCGATGCGATCGCCGATGCGCAGGCGAGTAAGCAACAGAAGAAGCGCGAGGAAATCGCCAGAATTAACGGTCAAGCCGAGACCGTGCGCCTGCGGGCCGAGGCTGCCGGGCTTACAGCCGAGGTCCAGAAGATCGAAGAGCGCCGTGCGGCGGCGGTTGCGGCGATCGAGAAAAAGTACAAAGAGAAGCCCAAGGCGAGCAGCGGGGCAACTGCACGTGGCGCTGGGCTTCAAGGGTATAAGGACGACCTGGTGCAGGAGCAGGCGTCCATTACTGCCAGTACCCAAACGCTGCGCGCCCAGTATGCCGCGCGACAGATAACCGCCGAGGCCTACTACAGCCGGATGCGGGAGCTGACGCAGGCTGGCACTGACGCCGATGCTCGCTCCTTGGAAGGGCAGATTTCGTTCCTCCAACGGCAGAGCGTTGCCGGCAAGGAGGGGATCACGGTCAAGCGCCAGCTGGGAGAGCTCGAGGCACGGTTGGCCAAGGTGCGGACTGAGGGAGCCGCAAAGCTGCAGGTGCTGGCGACAGAGGAAGAGCGGGCGACCAAGACCCGCAAGGCCGCGATCGATGCCTACACCGATGCACTCGAGGCCAGCAATGTGGCCCTCCGTCGCCACTTGGAGACACGCGTCGACCAGGTTGGAATGGGCGATCGGCAATATGAGATTCAGCAACGCATTAACGATGCGTACGACGACCAGGCCGAGAAACTGCGGCAGCTCACGCTGCAACGCAACGCCGACCAGATCGACGATTCGACCTTCGAAGAAGAGAAGGCAGTTCTCCTGGCCAAGACGCTGGACCGCGTGCAGGCCATCCGTGATGGTTACGATGAACTACAGGTCGCCGAGGGCAACTGGCTGCTTGGTGCTGCTGCAGCGTGGGAGAACTACCGGCAGCAGGCCAGCAACGCCGCGCAGCAAATGGGCGGTGTTGTGGGATCCGTGTTCAGCGGCCTCGAAGACGTGTGGGTCAAATTCACGCAGAACGGCAAGGTCAGCTTCTCGGAGATGACGCGCTCGATTCTGGCCGACCTCGCACGCATCCAGATCCGCCAGGCCATGGCAGGCATTGGCGGATCCTGGGTCACGGGTGCGCTTGGCGCCCTGACTGGCGGCATCAACGCTGCGGGCAATGCAGCAGTCACCAGTGGCACCAGCGCGATCAACAACGACCTGCTCCAGAAGTTGCTGCGCGGGGGCAAGTCCGAAGGCGGCTATACCGGCCCGGGCGGCAAGTATGAGCCGAGGGGGATCGTGCATGCCGGAGAGGTGGTTTGGTCCCAAGCAGACATTGCTCGTGCCGGCGGTGTCGACATCGTGGAAGGCATGCGGCGCGGGTTGCGCGGATACGCGCTGGGTGGAGCCGTCGCTGGCGGGACTGCCTTGGGTAAGAGTGGCTTTGGAGCAGTGAACATCGAAGTATCGAACGCACCTCAAGGCACGACGGCCAGCGCATCGCGGACCGCGAACGGCGGTCTCGAGATCGAGGTGATGCTTGGCCAGCTGGACCAGGCAATTGGCGGTCGTATCGCTGGCGGCACAGGTTCAACGTACTCGGCAATCAAGGACCGCTTCGGTTTGGGAGATGCGATCTGATGGAAACTCTGCCAGCTGTTGCCAGGATCACTTTCGACGGGCAGAAGCGTTCGTTCGATCCCTCGGTCGAAAGAACAGAGATGGAGCGGGGAGTTCCGCGGCAGCGGCTTCTGAACAGCCAGGTGCTCGTCAAGCAATCCATGAATTTCTACTTCGCGAACATTGACGACGCCATGACTTTCGAAGCGTGGTACTTCGACGCGATCAAGCGAATCGGGTGGTTTGAGATGGTGCATCCATATACAGGGAAGGTAATCAAGGTACGGTTCGAAAATGGCGCCATTGGCGATCTTGTGCCTGACGAAAAGCTCCCCGGTGACTTCAGGCTGGATGCGGTCGTGGAGTACCTTCGATGAGTACTTTCACCGAGCGCCGGCAGCGCACGACCGACACCGATAGCGCCTTGGCCCTGATCGAGATCAGCGCGCCGTCGTTCCCCGAGGTTCTGCGCATTGCCAACGATACGATCGATTGGACAAGCCGGGGGCTGGTATACGTGGGCTACCCCTTCGGCTTCAAGTTGCCGGAGGACGTGAGCGGCCAGGCTCCGCGGCTCCAGCTGGTGCTGGACAACGTCGGCCGAAACATCACGGAAGATCTGGAAGGCCTGTTGCCCGGCGAGATCGTGAACGCACGGCTGATCATCACCGATCGCGCAGACCCCAACGTCATTGAGGCGGAGTACGACCTTCCGATGGCACAGGTGTCGGTGAACAGCCAGACGGCGACAGGGCAATGCGGTGTCGACTACCTGACCCGGCAGCAGGCGGTGCTGCTGCGTGCCAACCCGTTCACCCTGCCGGGGATCTTCTGATGCGCCTGGCAGATGTGGAGAAGTTCGTGGGCGTCCCCTACGACGCCGATTGCTTCGACTGCGCCGACCTGGTGGTGCTGGTGCAGCTGCAACTGTTCGGACGACCGATCACGCTGCCTGGGCGCCGCCCCCGCGGTGCTCAAGGTGCGGCCGAGCTGGGAACCCTGTCGCGGCCATACGGGCATCGGCGAGACGGCCCCCCTGAAGACGGCGACCTTGTCCTGATGTTCGATCAGGGCCACCGAAACCCCGGCCATGCCGGGGTTTTCTTTTTCCTGGCCCATGAAGGCTGGGTACTCCACAGCAACGAGCGCAACGGCTGCAGCGTGCTGCACCGCGTGCGTGAACTGCCCGGCTTCGGGCTTCGAATCGAGGGCTTTTACTCATGGGTCTGATGGACGCCCCTGTCCCCGCCGGTCGCTTGATCGTCACTCCCCACCCGGTGCTGCTGGACGGGCAGCGCAGTGCGCCGGTGGACCTGCGTCCGGGCGAGTCTCTGTATGCGTTCCTGATGCGCCACGTAGAAGGGCTCGACGGGCAGGCGTGGCTGGTAACAATCGGCGGTCGTCCTGTCGATCGTCACCTCTGGAGCCACGTCTATCCGAAGCATGGACAGATCATTGAGGTCCGTGGGGCAGTGGGCAAGAGCGCAGTTCGCCTGGTCGCCATGGTCGCGCTGACCTACTTTGCGTTCCAGGCGCCGATGCTGGCGGGCTGGCTGGCCAAGGCGGGCTTGTCTGGTGCTGGTCTGGCGGCAGCACGTGCGGGCGTATATCTGGCCGGCAGTCTGCTGATCAACAAAGTGCTGCAGCCCAAGCAGCCCAGCGCCGCCGCGCCCGCCGAAAGCACCTTCGCTCTGTCCGCGCCCCGCAACCGCCCGCGGCCCTACGAGCCTCTGGGCCTGCTGTTCGGGTCGGTGCGCATCGCTCCGGACGTGGCGAGCCTGCCGTACACGAACTACGAAGGCGACCAGCAGTTTGTCTCGCTGCTGCTGACTCCCGGCATCAACGTTGCCAGAGTGGAAGAGCTCTACAACGGGGATGCGTTGCTCTCCAGCTTCGAAGGGGTGCAGGTCTGGTACAACGGCTTCTCTGGCATGCCCGACCAGGACATCCCGATCTACAGCAACGTGGCTGTGGTCGAGGGTGGCCGGCTGCTCGACACCAGTAGCGACCCCAAGAATCGGCCGGGGCAATGGGTGCAGCGTACCGGCAGTGAACGGACGATCCGCCTAGTGGTGGGCGTTGAGTTCCAGATCTGGGACGTGACGTCGAAGGGAAAGGAGAAGGACAACCGAGAGCAGCTTCAGGTTCAGTACCGGGCCGTCGGCACCGGCAACTGGCTGAACTTCGGCAACTACAGCGTCTCTGGCCGCACCCAGAAGACCCAGAAGCGCAGCTACACCTTGGATGTGCCCGACGGGCAGTACGACGTGCGCGTGCGAGTGGCTGGTCAGAACACCGATGGCAGCGGCGCCCAGGCCAACTTCACCTGGACCACGCTGACCAGCGTTCGACGCGAGCCGCCGGGATACCCGGGCATTTCGCGCATCGGTATCCGTATGCGAGCCTCGGGCCAGCTCAACGGTGCGCCTGATGAGATCCGCTGTGTGGCGCACTCGTCACCCATCCCGGTGTGGAAGGGCGATGCCATCGGCTGGGTGACCGAGTCCAGCAACAATCCAGGTGCGCAGATCCTTGCCTATGCCCGAGGCTTCACTGATCCCACCGGCAAGCGCATTGCCGGGATGGGGTTGCCCGACCGTCAGATCGATGTCGAAGCGCTGAAGGCCTTCACACTGCACTGCGCTGCGAACGACCTGACATACGACCATTGGTTGACTGAAGTGCGCAGCCATCAGGGCGTGCTCGACGCGATCGCACTGGCCGGTTTCGGCCAGATCGCTTGGCCCCGCGGCCGGCTGGCTGTGGTGTGGGCAGCTGACGAACAGCCGTTGTCGGGCGTGGTCAATATGGCCACCATCAAGAAGGGGCAATTCCAGGTCGACTACACCCTGGCCAGCGCCGCCGATGGCATCGAGTACAGCTATCTCGACCGCACCACGTGGGAGGCCAAGACGCTGCGCGTGCCGGCACCGGGCATAACGACCATGCTCAACCCGGCACAGGTATCCGGCGAGGGCGTCACCAGTGAGGCACACGCGGCACTGCTGGCGCGCTGGCACCTGGCGCAGAGCCTGTATCAGTACAAGGCGATCACCTACAGCACTGATATCGAACACATGTCCTACGGCCGCATGTCGGTGCTTGCGCTGCAGCACGACCTGACGCAATGGGGCTTCGGCGGCCAGGTGCTGTCCGCATCGATGGGGCCGGGGCGAGCCGTGACACTGCAGCTCGACGTGCCGGTGCCTGCGCCCGCGCAGGGCAGCGCCTACATCGGCCTGCGCATCCCTGGCGAGCGGGTGTACCGCGTGCTGCGGGTCGTGCCCTTCACCGGCGATAGCGACCAGCTGAAGCTGGCCGACCCGTGGCCGACCGATGCCGAGCTGCCGGGCAACGGCAGTGCCAATCCGGCCTGGGACACTATCTGGATCTACGACTTCAAGCAGACCCCGGGCTACCGCGTGCGCGTGGTAGGCGTACGTCCGGAAAGCGATCTGAAGGGCGCCGCTGTGGATGTGGTACCCGAGAGTCAGGAGTTCTGGCACTACGTCAAAACCGGTGAGTACATTCCCCCCGGCAATGGCTCGCAGCTGCAGACGCGGCCAGTCGCCAGCAACCTGAAGATGACCGAACGACAGGTGGTGCAGGGCGATACGGTCTACACCGAGCTTCAGGCCTCGTTCGACATCTCTGGTCCGGTCGGAGACATCGTGGTGCTGAGCGACCTCGACGGCAACGCCGCGTTGGAGGAAGTCGCGCGCACCGTCACCCGTTCGGCCAGCTGGCGCATCCCTGCAGCAGGCACCTATCCAGTTACCGTGCGGCCGTACAGCCCCGACGGACTGGCGGGTGTTGCGGTCAGCCTGATCTACAACACCATCGGCGCAGACGTACCGCCGGTGCTGGTTGACCTGTTCGACGTGGAGGAGCTGAGCGGCGGCGTGCGCCGTTACACGTGGGGATTCCTCAGTGACACCATTCAGTCGGCAGACTTCGCCGGCGTAGAGATCCGCTACATGCCAGGCCTGATCGCTTCGCCGGCCTGGGACCAGATGACGCCTCTGGGCGATACCGGCTATCACGCTGCTGCCTTTGAGGCAGTGCTGCCAAGCTCGGGCGAATGGACGTTCGCTTGCCGATCGCGCAACACCAGCGGCGCGCTGTCCACGGGAATGCGGGTGCTGTCCCGGACGCTGGGGAACAACCTCGGCGAGCAGATGCAGGAGACCTGGGAAGAGGCGGAGCGGGCCAATCAGCGGGTGGGGCAGGAGATCATCGATCGACTGGCCGGCGATGTGGCCGCGGTAAACGAAGCCGTGGGTAAGGCGCGGCAGTACACCGACGAGCAGGTGGCCGCGCTCAACGGCATCCTGGAGGACATTGTCGGCGCCGACGAATGGGCGGCTGGCACGACCTATCCGGTCGGCGACTTCGTGCGCCACGATGGGACTCTGTATCGGGCGCTGGCCGAGAACGTCGATGTGGAGCCGGGCACTGATCCGGCGGTGTGGGAGGCCATCGGCGACTACAC
>Ga0228674_1000257_pt1 | contig 39829 bp, 38 predicted proteins | sample 1D_rmetaG_FD_189054 | JGI IMG/M metagenome (GOLD analysis project Ga0228674, IMG submission 189054) | Seawater microbial communities from Monterey Bay, California, United States - 1D_r | ecosystem: Environmental > Aquatic > Marine > Coastal | place: USA: California | collected 2016-09-26
ATAATGAAGTTTCATAATGTTTGTATTCCTTACTTGTTACTGAGTGTATTTTTTTACTTGTGTCATCGGTTGACCGGTTACACGTTCTAATTCAAGCAATTGCAAATAAATACGGGTTTGAATTTCAATTAACTGATACTCCAGATCAAATAGCTCTGTCTGGGCATCAACCCATTGCAATACTGAATACTGGCCTTGTTGATAGCCTTTCTCAGTGTCTTTTAATAAAGTTCTGGCTTTAGGTAATAATTGTTCAGCCACGGCAGTAGCATGCCGACTATTAGCCAGCATTCGTTGTTGAATTTCTGCTAATTCCAGTTTCAATTCAGTTAGGCTAAGTTCCCCCTGGGCTTCAACCAGTTCTTTTTCAGCATAAGCTGCAGCAATACGACCTCGGTTGGGATTTTCAAACGTCAATGGCATTGATATATTGAAAACTAGTGCTTGATCATCGCTTTTTTCAAAACGACGGATACCTACGCCATAGTCAATGTTGTTGTGGCCATTAGCTTTAGCTAACTGTATACGACTGGTAGCCAAACGCTGTTTTGCTAGATAATGTAAATACTTCGGTGCAGTGTCAATCGCGATATTTAAGGTGTCTGTATCAGGCAATGCGGGCCATTGTGATAAGTCACCTTTGACCGTATCAAAACCAACTTCACTCATCCACATGGCAGCCAAGCGCGTTTTAGCTAATGACAACTCGTCAGCTAACTGCTGTTGCATAGCTTGTGAATGTGCTAGACGCAGAACCATTTTTGATACATCAGCCTGACCGACAGCACCAGCCTGAGCACGACGCTTTATTACTTTTAACGCCTGTTGTTCATGCTCAATTCGACCAGCTACAACCGATTGCAAACTTTGTAAGCGTAATGTCTGATAATAACGACGGCTGGTCTCAGCCAAGACATCAAGGCGCTTTAATTGATAACCAGTCTGCTTGGCTTGTGATCTAGCATCAACAACGCTAATTCGACTTTCTAGTTTAGCGCCCATTTCAATCGTCTGGCTTAATGCCAAGGTGTATTCAGCATCATCCAAACCACCAAGATCGCCAGTACCTAAGACATTTTCTATTTCAACACCGATTCTAGGGTTCGGTTTAACACCTGCCTGAATTTTGTCAGCCTCTGCAATCCGTAATTCATAAGGATAGGCTTTTAACTGATTGTTATTAATTAATGTCTGCTCAAATGCCCAGGCTAAATCAATAGAACTCTGAGCAAATGATACTTGCCAAGGTGTTAAAGAAATACTTAGTAAGCAGATTACAAATAAACCGAAAGACGAATGTGTTTTAACTTTCGTTCTAAATCTTTTTTCCACGAGGAACTCCCATAGCTCATGTACAAGAATGCACTGAACTTAAATACAAGGATAAATAAGGTTAGCTTGTAGGGAGTTATGCAGTAGGTGGTGGAACCGGAGGAGAAAAAGCAAGGTTTTCGAATGGTATTCGAATATCAGATCGTATTTGAACTATCGTTTGTTCACTATTAAATGAATCGATACTGAACAGGTAGAAACTATGGTGAACATGGGACTCATCATCATGATCATGAGATGAGAAATTGTTATCACTATCTGTATCACCCAACTTTGATAATAATGTATATAAATGGACATGGGGTGACTCATAACCATGATTGTCAAAATCTCCAGCCATATGTGCAGAAGCCCACGCACAATTAATTAATACGTGAGTTGCCATCAATGTGAAGATTAGAAACTGCTTCATGATATAGCTAAAAGTTTATACCTTGGTTTTGGTATTGCACCGAAGTTGATTGTAAACTATAGTCATCAACAGGAGCAATAAAGTTTCACAAAGCATCATTCATGTAACCCCGTGACAGAATATACAAACATAATTAAAGAAAAGTTTCGTCTTGGTCTAAAGGTCTGCTTAGGGTCGTTAACCGTCATCTTTTCTATGTATGACACTTAATCTCGATATAAGTAGCGTAACTAGTATGGTTGCATGCCAATCACTTTTGATAATTGCCTACTAATTACAATGTCCTTTTTCAATATTAAGCCTTAAAAGTCTGCTGAATAGAATTTAACAATTTCAATAAGGCATCTAGACGCTGTTGTGGATGTCTCATTTCCAGTATGCCTTGTTTGGTACCTGCTGGCATTCCGAATAACGCATTCACCATAAAGCTAAAATCAGAAGCTGAAAGATTTTTCCATTTATCGCTCGTCAGCATTTTTGTCGCTTCTTCATTGTTATGGCTCATCGCCAATATGCGCTGCATTACTTTTTCGTGGGTTTGTTTTAATTTAGCTTGGTCTTCATCCCTAACGGATTCATCTTCATACAACTCACAAGCCCATATATTAAAAGGTAATATCTGTCGGACTTGTTTTAGCTCTAACCGTGTTTCAAAGTGAACAAGAATGCCCATACGGCCATCATCTAGTTCCTCAATCAGTTCCACTTTACCGGCAGAAAAGACATCTCGTGGCTTATAAGTCGCTTGATTGTTGTTAAGGGCTTCGTCTGGTGTTTGTTGACGCTTAATTTCATGCACAACACCTTGGGTATGACAAACGCCCAACATCACATCGTTATCAATGCAATATTTCACCATTTCACGATAACGGGGCTCAAACACATGCAGCGGCACTGGCACACCGGGAAAGTTAACTGATTTTGGTATCGGAAAAAGGGCAACTTCTATCATAAGGTCAACAGCTTACACTGAGTGAATCAATCTAGCAGAATAAAGATGGGGTAAAGGTGATAAGAATGGTTCATCTCATCCTAATAAATACCCGATGAACAGAGAACGTAAAACAATGCTTTGGAAAAACGTTCTCCCCCACCGGGTAAGGTTTTAAGTTTATTAAACGATTATTTAAACCACTCAAATGGACGCTCACCGGCTACCTTGAAATAGAGCGCCATATTAACCATATGAATGCCGAGTAATGTAGTCGCTATCCCTATTGCCCATATTGGGTTTCTAAAGTGCTCATGAGCACCGATAGCAAATAAGCCAAACCCTGCAATTGCAGTCCAAATAACCATGACAATGATTGCTTTGAAAGAAGCCATGTCGTCCTCCTTATTCCATATAAAAAAAAGATGGGCCCAAAGAAAGTCTTTGGGCCCATCAAGAAAGGTCTATTTAGATAGTACCGTAAGAATCATGCCCCTCTGGCAATTCATAACCAGCTTGTGCATTGATTTTAGCGGCAATCTCACGCTCGCCTTCAGTAGCAAAGTCTCTATCCCATGTTGCTAATTTTCTCTTCATAACTGAATGGTATAGAGGTGGAATTAAAGCAACCACAAACTCTGTAAAGTAACCCCAACGACCATCTGGAGAACCCACTTCATCTAATTCCCAGAAGTGTGTTTCACCACGGTCATGGTGGTCACCTTGTCTGCCGATTTCAATAAAGAACCACGCAGAGAACAAGTTAGCGTTATCCCATGAATGACGGTAGTCAATTGGCTGACCTTTTTCACGGATAAGACCATAGTGTTCCATGTAGTTCAATGCTTCTAATTCAAAGTTTGAAATAGTCCAAACAAGGAACATCGCTGCGATACCGACTGCACCACCAACCCATGTAAACAATAAAATAGTCGGTAAACTCATTAGATAACCACGGATCCAACGGTTTTCTAATGAAACAAACGGTTTGCCTAATTTCGCTAGGCGAGTCGCTTCCATACCAAATAAGAATTTAGATTGACCCATATGAGACAACCAAAAATGATGGTAGATATTACGACCACGTGGTGAAGTAGCAGGATCATCTTCGTGTGCTAACTCTAAATGATGGTTATACACATGAGCATAACTAAAATGAGCAGAGCCACTTAAACCCATCATTAAACGAGATACGACAAAGGCAAAACCTTTGGTATGAGATAACTCATGACCATAGATAATACCGATACCTGCGAAGATACCTGTTGAAATCGCAGCACCAACAAGTTCTACACCTGTGATACCCATTGTGACGGGTAGAATACCAAATAACACACCTGGCTCAATCGCGACACCTGTTGTGTATTGGTAAACACGCCATGCGAGTGCCACTTGTAATAAAGCAAACACGGGCAACATCACATACATGACTGTGTTTTGAAGCGTTGGCATACCATTGGTATCACCATTTTCATCAAAACCAGCACCTGCAGGATGCATATTAATAGTTAATGTATCTAAAATGATGCCGACACCAAACAGTGCAACACCGACCCAGACGAACATGCCGCCCATTAGGATACTGACAAGGGTCACCAAAATTAAAATTGGTGCCATCCAATATCGCATATTGATTAATAGCTTTTTCATGATAAACACTCCTTAATTAAAGCGTTATTAAAAGTTATGGATATAAATCAACTAGATAAAGAATTAATCACCTTCAGTATTAGTAGAAATATTTCCAAGTGAGCTCTATCTTATGTCATCGTCAATGCACTTGAAAATACGTACTTATACAAATATATATTTTTGTATAAGTATAACTACTTATTATTTAATATCAATAGCATACACTTAATATTAGTATTAAAACAACGCTAAAATTCATAGCTTTAGGGGTGGAAAAGCATTGTGAGTGGATATTAAGGCTAGTGAGGGTCAATGGCGTCGGAGAAAAGAGCAGATAATATCTAAATCAGTGAAATAACTGTGTTTTGATTAAATATTTTGATCAGGCATAAAAACCAGCTGTTGAGCGGTCAGCTTAAACAATCACAAGAAGTAAGAGAGATTAACTATGACCTTCAATTTATTTTGCGGTGATGCCCAAAACTCCTTTTTCGAATGATTCCCTTTCTAATCTCATTTGTTCGGTATATTTGCCATTTCTCGGTGTTAACCTAATGTAATCCTTCAAGATGAGTTCTGCCCTACGCTTTTTATACGTGAGTAAATAGGGAAATATTTGTTTTAATAAACTCAAAGCTTGTCGGTTATATACAGCATACGTGAAACTAAGCGTATGATGATTTTGGCTGGTTTTCATTTTTATGTTTTCGGGAAAGTGTCACAGTACCTTCACCATCAATTACACCCGCAATATAGGCAGCTTCTATTGCAGAGAGCTTTTACGTCGTTTTGTAAGTAGCCATTCCTTGGTTCCTAACAAATAAAAAAATAAGGCCCTGTTAAAAAACAGGGCCAATATTTGGTGGAGACGGCGGGACAGTGATTCCTAAATTTTCATTTAGGCCTGGACTATTCCTTCATCTGATAATGTTAACTATCAGAGGAGAGCGTTTGTAAATATCAGCCTGTGCTTTCAATCTACCCTAGTATCCCATGGAGATTAAATCTCGTTAGGAACCTATGAGTCTCTAGCCGGCTTACTGGTTTCCCATTGACCGGACGGCGTTGGCATAGGACCCTTGTCCCTTAGCGTTCACCGTATGAGCTCTCTTTTCCAATAGGGATCACTCCCTATGGCAACCATTTTACTAATCGAACCCGCGTCCGCAAGACCTCCGCTTTCAGATCTACATGCTTATTTCATCTATTAGTTTGACGACAAGCTACCCGATGAACAGGGAAAACAAGCCGCGATCTTGATAAGATTTTAGTCCATCAACGCCAAGCACGTTTCAGGCTTTGCTTATGAGAGTCGACGCCCGGTTCCAATCGCATAAGCACGGCATTGGTCGGACGGCATTTACAGGTTATTAAGCTGCTAGTGCGTAGTTGTTATCGTTTGCAACTATAATTTGTCAGTCTTTTTTACGAGAGAACTAACATACTCGGCATGCACCTCAAGTTTTGTACCCCACGTCGAAGCCAGGTCGTCCCCTTAAAGTGTTCAAGTCAATTATACAGCTATTTGAATGAAAGAGTTCCAGCCAATTGTATTTAGGCTGCAATTATTAATGGCTTAGTTATGTTTGCTCGACATAATCCGTGCTTTTTCACGCGACCAATCTCGGTCTTTCGCTGTGGCGCGCTTATCGTGATGTTGTTTACCTTTGGCTAGGGCAATTTCCAGTTTGGCTCTACCCTTTTTCCAGTACATTGATACTGGCACGATGGTATACCCTTTACGATCAACAGCACCAATCAAGCGATTGAGCTCAAGTCGATTCAGCAATAATTTACGACGGCGAATATCATCAGGATGGATATGTGTCGAAGCTGACAACATCGGTGAAATATGAGCACCATGCAACCAAGCTTCACCTTGATGCAATTGCACATAGCTTTCATTGAGTTGACCCCGTCCATCACGCAGACTTTTCACTTCCCAGCCTTCTAAAACCAACCCAGCTTCAAAACTATCTTCTAGAAAATAATCATGTCGTGCACGACGGTTTTGAGCAATCGTATTACTCGGTGTCTTTTTTTTCTTATTCTTTCCTGCCATGGCGGCTATTATAAAGGCTATTGAGTCGGACTTCTAAGCTAATTCCTCCCCAAACTAAAAATGCAGCCTTTTCTGACTGCATTTTCTTTATTCTAACCTAGTTAAAGCTAGCTATTTTCATTAACCACAATCACTTTACGATGTGGGAATGGAATTTCTATATTGGCTTCATCCAGTCCTTTTTTCACAAGCTCTGGTACAGAATACAAAATACCAAAGTAATGTTCGCCTTTACAGAATGGACGGACAAGAAAATCAACTGAACTATCATTGAGTGTTTCCACTTCAACAAACGGAGCCGGATCATCTAGAACATGATCGTGTTCGGCCAAGATTTTATCAATCACCGCTCTCGCCGCATCAATGTTTTCGTTCTAAGCAATACCAAAGTGCATATCAACACCACGAATATCGTAGTGCGAATGATTAATGATTTGCTCGCCCCAAATCTGGCTGTTTGGAATAATGATTTGTTGATTATCGAACGTTTGTAAAACCGTGGTAAATAAATCAATTTCAGTCACATTACCAAAACGACCTGCTGACTCAATAAAGTCACCGACTTTATAAGGCCTAAAGACTAATAACATCGCACCAGCAGCTAAGTTAGATAACGTGCCTTGTAACGCCATACCAATGGCTAAACCAGCTGCACCCAACAAGGCGATAATCGATGCGGTTTGTACGCCAAAGCGGTTTAAAACAGCGATAAACACAAAGGCGAGAATAAGATAACGCGCCATACTGCCTAAAAACTTGAATAGCGTATCGTCTAAATTGCCATTGCTTTGGCCGATTCCAACGATGGCTTTTCTCACCCGACCTGAAATCCAAAAACCAGCAATCAAAATCGCAATCGCCAATAAAATATTGGAACCCCAAGCAATCGCAGCTGGGATGTATTCGTTGACATCGACTTGTTGTAAGTAGTCCATGATGTTATCTCCTTGGTAAATAATGGCATCAATATACCTATCGTATACTGAACCGAGTCTTAACGAGCTTTGAAACCTGAGCAATGACGTTTCAATCAATTTGTCTGATAACAGAATGTCATAAAACCTGACTTAATCGGAACAAATTCACGCAGAGGCTTGAATATTTAATACAATTACCACAAGATCAAACTTCTTATACTAATACGTTGAGCTAATATGAGCAGACCTAGTCAATCTATCCACGGTCAGTGGTCTTCACGTTGGGCCTTTATCCTCGCTGCTACAGGCTCAGCAGTTGGCCTCGGTAATATTTGGAAGTTTCCTTATATTACCGGTGAATATGGCGGTGGTGCGTTTGTTCTAGTTTATCTCGCTTGTCTTGTCGTCATTGGCCTCCCTGTGATGATGGCCGAAATCATGGTCGGTCGCCGTGGCCGTCAAAACCCAGCAAATGGTCTCTACAGTCTGGCTGTAGAAGAAGGTAAAAACACGGGATGGCAATATCTCGGTTGGATGGGCATCGTCGCTGGCGTGTTAATCATGTCTTACTACAGCGTGTTTGCTGGTCAGGCATTAGCCTATGTCTTCCGATCGTTCTCAGGCGTATTTGAGGGGGTTACAGCTGAGGGTGCCACCAGTATTTATAACTCGCTGATCAGCGATCCAGAACGTCTGCTAGCTTGGCACACTATCTTTATGATCATTACCACCATTGTGGTGGCACGCGGTGTTCAGGGTGGCTTAGAAAAAGCCGTTAAGTTCCTGATGCCTGCCTTACTGTTAATCCTATTTTTATTGGTGGGTTATGCAGCCAATACAGGGACTTATTTCGAGCAAGGTATCGACTTTTTATTTGTAGCTGATTTCTCTAAGTTAACTGATGAAGCAGTGTTAACCGCTATGGGCCATGCCTTCTTTACATTAAGTTTAGGGATGGGTGCCATTATGGTTTATGGTTCTTACCTTCCTAAAGATGCCTCCATTGCCAAGATGACCTTTACCATTGGCTTTGCTGACACGGCTGTCGCTTTATTAGCCGGTATGGCCATCTTCCCATTGGTATTTGCTAATGGCTTAGACACAGCGGCTGGACCGGGTTTAATCTTCCATACTTTACCGATTGCCTTTGGCCATATGGCGAATGGTACTTTCTATGGCGGTCTGTTCTTTATGCTTCTCGTCTTTGCGGCATGGAGTTCAGCCATTTCACTTATCGAACCCGCCGTTGCTTGGTTGGTTGAAAACCGTGATGTTAGCCGTCGTCGTGCTGCTGTCATCATCGGCTTTGGTACTTGGTTGTTAGGTTTATTAACCGTCTTCTCATTCAACATCGGTGAGTCTTGGACTTTATTCGGTAAAACGCCATTTGATCTGCTCGACTTCTTAACCGCTAATATCATGTTGCCATTGGGTGGCTTACTGATTGCCATCTTTGCCGGTTGGGTTATGAAGAGAAGTTCAAGTGAAGAAGAGCTTAATATCCAATCAACATTCCTATACCTAATCTGGCGTGGTTTGATTAAATATGTGTCGCCAGTAGCGGTCGTCATTATCTTCCTTAATATGGTGGGTTTGATCAACCTCACAGCAAGTTAAGGTAAGCCCCACAGATGACTACCATTACTCGAAATTCGCTCGTGATGTATACGCCTGAGCAAATGTATGACCTCGTCAATGATATTGAAGCCTATCCCAGCTTCTTGCCTTGGTGTCGTGCCAGTAAAATCATTAGCCAAAGCGAAGAAGAAGTCTCTGCCAGCTTGGACTTGGCTAAAGGCGGTATTCACCATGTGTTTTCTACCCGAAATAAACTCACCCCAGGGAAAGCCATCGATATCCAACTGATTGATGGCCCGTTTCAACATTTGGAAGGCCATTGGCAATTTACCATGATCGGCGATAATCAAGGGTGTCGCGTACAGTTAGATATGGACTTTGAGTTTTCAAACCGGCTAATTAGCCTGGCACTTGGCCCGGTTTTCACCCAAATATCTGGCTCCTTAGTCGATGCTTTTTGTAAACGAGCGGATGATATTTATGGCAAGTGACATGCTGCATATTGAAGTCGCTTATGCTCTGCCGACAGAGCAACGCATTTTTGAACTGGAAGTCCCAACAGATTGTGATGTCGAGCAAGCAATTAAACGCTCTGGGGTGCTGGAAGCCTATCCTCAAATCAATTTAGAAACGGATAAGGTCGGTATCTTCGGTAAGATCAGTAAACTCAATGCTACTTTAAGAGACAAAGACCGTATTGAGATTTACCGAAAACTCATTGCTGATCCCAAAGAGTCTCGCCGTCAGAAGGTCGAGATGGAACGCAAGAAAGCGGCACAAGAAATACAACAAGCCAATACAAAATCAAACGAATAAGATCAATATCCTGTCTTTCACGAGCAGGAATTTTGTTCTCTAGCAAGGCAAAAACGCACGGAATGAGGGAGTTTATAATTATAAATGACCGATTGAGTACGTTTTTAACACCGCGAGAGGACAAAAGAACAATCGTGGTTAATGGCCTTCTAGCAATGCCATTTCAGCATCAGTAAACCCCGCTTGTTTTCGCGCTTCAGTATGAAATGGCCCTCGTAATTCACCATCGAAATAATTATCGAGCAAATCCTTAAATGTCGTTAAGGGAGCAACATCACGTTGTTCACACAGATAATTAAACCAACGCGTACCAATGGCTACATGACCGATTTCTTCTCGTAAAATCACTTCTAAAATCTCAACGGCCCTTAAATCCCCCGTCCCACGTAACTTTTCCATCATTTTTGGCGTGACATCTAAGCCACGTGCTTCTAACACGCGTGGTACCAGTGCCATTCTAATGAGAGGATCGTGATGTGTTTTTTGTGCCATCTCCCACATACCGTTATGAGCCGGGAAACTACCGTAGTCATAGCCGAGTGACATCAAATGTTCACGCAATAACGTAAAATGCTGAGACTCTTCAAATGCCACCCGCATCCAATCACCATAATAATCATCCGGCAAGCCTGCAAAACGCGCAACCGCATCCAATGCTAAGTTAATGGCATTAAATTCAATATGATTCACGGCATGAATTAAGGTCGCAACACCCGTCTCTGCACTGTTACGTCGACGGGGCAAGTCACGTGGCGCAACAAGCTCGGGTTTATCAGGTTGGCCAGGTAGCTCTGGTACATCAAAGTCAGTTTGAGAAATTGAAAGTTCACCAGACTGCCAGCGCTGATACAGTGCTTGTGTTTGAGCTACTTTTTCAATGGGATCACGTATCAATAGACAAGTTAAAGCAGCTTGTCTTACATCATTGTTATCGGTCATTAATTATCCATACTGACGCGTGGGTCAACCAAGGTGTAAGACAAATCGGTTAACACCAAACCAATGATATAAAGTACCGAACCTAAAAAGACCATCGCACGTACGATAGCAAAGTCTTGCGCCTGAATGGCATCAATTGTGTAGCTACCTAAACCGGGAATACCGAAGAACGATTCGATTATCAAACTGCCCATAAATAGGGTCGGTAACACCACAACGACACCCGTCAAGATTGGGATCATGGCATTTTTTAATACATGCTTAAACAAGACCTGTAATTCAGAAAAGCCTTTAGCACGAGCTGTTCTGACATAATCTTTTGCCGCTTCTTCTAAGAACAAAGTACGGTACCAACGTGCCCCGCCGCCAATACCTGCAACCACACCAATCAACACGGGCAAAATCACAAATTTAATGGCACTTAACCCTTCACCATAACCGGATATCGGTACCAACTGCATCATTTTCCCCACTAAGAATTGGCCACCAATAATATAGAACAGACTCGATATCGACATGATAATGACGCACAAGATCACCCCACCGAGATCGACATAACTCGCCCTAAAAAACACCATAAGCAACGCAAAGGTAATATTAACCATTAGGCCTATAATTAAGGTGGGCACCGCTATAGCTAAACTCGGCCACATGCGTGTTTTAATATCTTGGCCAATATCACGACCATCATCAGCCTGGCCAAAATCAAAAGCGAATAAACTCAATGACTTTTGAAAGAAGATGGTTTCTGTAGCCTTATCGAGCACTGCTTCTTGTTCACTGGCCCATAACAACGGTTTGTCATATCCCCGCGCTTCTTTCCATGAATCAAGTGACGATTGGGTGATGTGTTTATTGCCCAAATGCATACGAGCAATATCATCCGGTGTATTCACCATAAAAAATAGCGCAAACGTCAATGCATTAACCCCAATCAAGATTGGAAATGCATATAAAACTCTTCTGACAATATAGGCAAACATATTAGTGGGAAATTAACGTATCAAAATAAAAAAAATCATTATAATCTGATCACAGGGAGTTTTGTTTAATCATTAAAATGATATACAATATAAATCATATTTATAAACATATAATTAATCCAGAGGTGCTTTTATGACGATGTCAGCAAAAGAATTAGTACAAGCAGCAAAAAAAGTAATTAAAGAAGTCAATATTGATGAAGCCAACGCCATGATCGCAGATGGCAGTATTGCACTTGATATCCGTGAACCAGCGGAATTTGAAGCCGGCCATATCCCAAACGCAATCCACATTCCGCGTGGCGTCTTAGAATTTAAAATTGATGGCCATGAAGCCTTCGGTGATAAAAACAAATCCATTGTCATTTATTGCAAGAGTGGTGGCCGTTCAGCGCTTGCAGCTCGTGCACTAGAGCAAATGGGTTATATGAGTGTCTGTTCCATGGATGGAGGTTATGATCTCTGGAGCGAAAGCTAAAGTACATAACCGGTAAAAAGCGTGCTGTGTCCCCCCATAGCACGCTTTCTTTACGAAAAATCGCCAGGCATTAACTGCCAAGGTAGACCAATTCTGCCAATCTTTGTAACATTTCCCCTGACAACTTGTCATAATGACAACAAGACATAACGGGAAATAAGCGATGAACACAAAATCTTACCCTGTATCTGGTGCTGGACTCGGCCTTCGTCGTGATTTTATGGACGAATTGGCCCAACGTGATGACCAGCCTTTTGACTTCCTCGAAGTCGCGCCAGAAAACTGGATGGAAATCGGTGGCAGCTTAGGTAAGAAATTTGCCCATTTCACCGAACGCTACCCCATGATGTGTCATGGATTATCATTATCGATTGGTAGCCCAGCCCCACTCGATGAACATTTCCTCGTTCGCGTTAAAAAATTCTTAGATAAACATAATGTCAGAGCTTACAGCGAACACTTAAGCTACTGTAGTGATGATGGCCATCTCTATGACCTAATGCCTATCCCATTTACCTCTGACGCAGTTAGCCACGTTGCTAAACGCATTAAACGCGTACAAGAAATTATAGAACGCCCTCTAATTATCGAAAATGTTTCTTACTATGCTGCACCAGGCCAAGAAATGGCCGAAGTAGATTTTTTAAATGCTGTTTTGAAAGAGGCCGATTGTGGCCTATTACTCGATGTTAACAATATCTACGTTAACAGCATCAATCATAACTACGATCCCGAAGCCTATATGGAAGCGATGCCAACTGAACGCATTGAATATCTTCATATTGCTGGCCATTACAATGAGGCTGAAGATTTAAAAGTCGACACCCATGGTAGTGATGTGATTGATCCTGTCTGGTCACTGTTAGAAAAAACCTACCAACATCATGGCGTGATACCGACTTTATTGGAGCGAGATTTTAATATTCCTCCATTAGCAACATTAAACAGTGAAGTTGAAAAAATTCGTCACTATCAAGCAGCTCAAGGACAAGATCGTCTTGCACACTCAGCCTAAAACAGACACATTCAAAGATGTGCAATACCAGTTCACGGGTTATATCCGTGATCCTGAAAACAATGACAAGCCAGAAGGTATCGAACAACGTCGCTTAAACGTCTACCGAGATCTGTTTTATAACAATATCGAAGGCTTTATTTCTTCCTGCTTCCCTGTACTGAAATCATTAATGTCAGAGGAACGTTGGCATGCTATGGTCCGAGATTTCATGGTTAAGCATCAATCGAAATCGCCACTGTTTAACGAGATTGCCCACGAGTTTTTATACTATCTCGATAATGAACGGGATTTAAAAAATGACCCCGTTTTTATTCAGGCACTTTGTCATTATGAGTGGGTAGAGTTAGCGCTGAGTATTTCTGATGCTGAGCCAAAAGCAATCTCATTTGACCCTGAACAAGATTACCTCGCTATTGGTTTAAACACATCACCCTTAGCCTGGCCATTGTCCTATGCCTTCCCAGTGCACCAAATTTCCACTGATTTCCAGCCGGAACAAGCCAGTGAAGCCCCCGTCTTTTTACTGGTCTATCGTGATCCTAATGATGATGTTTTATTCTTAGAACTTAATCCTGTTAGTGCACGGTTAATTGACCTATTGAACGAAGGCCAGACAGGCCAACAAGCAGCACAACAAATTGCACAAGAGTTACAACACCCTAATCCAGATGTTGTGATTGATGGTGCGAGAGCATTAATCCATGACTGGATTCAACGCAGTATATTGATACACTCCTAAATACGAAAACATATAAAAAAAGGGCTGATGGAAAACCATCAGCCCTTTTTTTGTTTAACTGTCTTTGCTTTAAGCCGTTGCCAACTCAATCGCTTCTTTCGATAAACGGGTGATTTCATCCCAGTTTTCTGCATCAACTAGGTTTGCAGCACACATCCAAGAACCACCGACAACACCCACATTAGGCTGCTTATAATAATCTGCCACGTTCTTCTGATTAACACCGCCTGTTGGGCAGAATGTAATTTGTGGAATCGGTGCACCAATTGATTTCAACATTGGAATACCGCCCGCTGCTTCAGCAGGGAAGAACTTCATTTCAGTAATACCTTTCTCAAACAAGGCCAATGCTTCACCTGGAGTCGCAACACCTGGGATAAATGGCACGCCTGTTTTTAAAGCAGCATCTGCTAATGAAGATGTTGTACCTGGGCTGATAATAAACTCAGCACCAGCATCAATCGCTGCATTTAATGTTTCTTCATTAATAATCGTACCAGCGCCAACGGTTGCTTCAGGTACTTCTGCAACGATACGGCGGATAGATTCTAATGCCGCATCAGTACGTAATGTGATTTCTAACACTTTTAAACCACCGGCTACCAATGCTTTCGCTAGCGGTACGGCGTGATCAGCATTGTTAATGACCATTACTGGCATAAGTGGCGAAATAGCCATGATTTCTTTAGCTGTTTTACTCATTCGATTTTCAATTCCAAAATGTTAAAAATAATGTGTTCAATAACGCCTTATTTACTCAACGTTAAATAAGTTAATCGCACCGGTTTCAGCTGAAGAAACACCACGGCGGAAGCTATCAAATAATTCACGTCCCATACCATAATGATGCTCAGTATTCGCCAACATACAGCTCACACGTTCTTCTAGCTCTTTATCATCAACAAGGACATTAAGCTCCCCTGTTTCAGTATCAAGACGAATAATATCGCCATCACGTACTTTAGTTAACGGACCATCATCAGCACATTCTGGACACATATGAATAGCAGATGGCACTTTACCCGATGCACCCGACATACGACCATCTGTTACTAGGGCGACTTTATAGCCTTTGTCTTGCAGCACACCCAAAGGTGGCGTCAATTTATGTAACTCAGGCATACCATTAGACTTAGGTCCTTGGAAACATAAGACAACAATGACGTCTTTGTTCAATTCACCACGTTTAAAGGCCGCAACAACATCATCTTGATAATCAAAGACCATGGCAGGAGCTTGTACAACACGGTGTTTAGGATCAACAGCAGAGATTTTACTCATGCCACGACCCAAGTTACCTTTCATAACATGTAAGCCACCACCGATTGCAAATGGCGCTTTAACAGAACTAATCACTTCAGGATCTAAGGCTTTTTCAGGACCCGCTTCCCAGACTAATTTATCATCAACCATCTTCGGTTCTTGCGTATAAGAGCCCATGCCACGTTCATCACCTACCGCAAGCACATCTTGATGCATCAGACCGTTTTCACTTAATTCTTTAATCAATACACTCATACCACCCGCAGCTTGGAAGTGATTGATATCAGCTTCACCATTTGGATAGACGCGTGTGATTGATGGCACAATCTTAGATAAACGATCAAAATCATCCCAGTTAATGATGACACCGGCTGCACGTGCAATCGCAATTAAGTGAATGGTGTGATTCGTTGAACCACCTGTCGCTAATAAACCAACCAAGGCATTTAAAATCGCTTTTTCATCGATCATATGACCTATCGGTCTAAAATCATCACCTTGTGCTGTAAATTTAAGCACTTGGCGTGTCGCTGCTTTGGTTAATTCATCACGTAATGGTGTGTATGGGTTAATGAATGAGCTGCCAGGTAAATGAAGACCCATCATTTCAACCATCATCTGGTTACTGTTCGCTGTACCATAGAAAGTACAAGTACCCGCACTATGATAAGACTCAGATTCTGCTCTTAATAATTCATCACGACCCACTTTACCTTCAGCATAAAGTTGACGGATTCTGACTTTTTCTTTGTTAGGTAGGCCACTTGGCATTGGGCCAGCTGGCACAAATACAGCGGGTAGATGACCAAAACTCAATGCACCAATTAATAAGCCAGGTACAATTTTGTCACAGACACCTAAGTAGAGCGCACCATCAAACATATTGTGACTCAACGCAATGGCAGTCGACATAGCGATGACATCACGACTAAACAAAGACAATTCCATACCCGGCTGTCCTTGGGTAACACCGTCACACATGGCAGGGACACCGCCGGCAAACTGCGCTACACCGCCCGCTTCGCGAGCTGCTTGTTTAATAAGTTCAGGAAAATGTTGATACGGTTCATGAGCAGACAACATATCGTTGTACGCCGACACAATCGCAATATTATCTTTTTTATTGCCTGTTAAATCAGCCTTATCGTCTGCAGAACAAGCCGCAAAACCATGCGCTAAGTTACCACAAGCCAAAACACCACGTTGTCGGCCTTCTAACATAGCATCATTGACACGGGCTAGATAGGTTGCACGCGATTTTTGGCTGCGTTCAATGACATCGTTAGTAACTGCTCGCAATTCAGGATGAATCATACTTTGTATCTCTCTTATTCTTACCTTAAGGGCGTTATCACCAATATTTACTCAAACAGTCGAGCTAGATATAGGCAATATCGTTCTGATAAATCGGCCGTTTAGTATAACGCGACTAAGCCTTTTTCGCACGGTGCTGTGCCCCCGCACATAGCTTTTATAAAGAAATCAGTGGATTAGCTACAACTTCGCCGCTCTCTTATGGCACCAAAAGTCTCATTTTGGTGCAGTTAGCCCCTAGCCACCCGCTAAGTTCATCACGGATGCAAATAACACCACTTGGGGAACCGTAATCAAAGGTAAGAATAAGGCCACTTTCCATGAACCTGTTGTTTCTTTTAAAGACATGATTTCAGTATAGTCCGTCGCAACACCTGTCATTAAAAAGGCAAAGCCATTACCCGGTGCATGAGCGCGTGTCACCAAATCTGCTGCAATTGGAGTCGATCCTTCAGAACAGATTTCTAATACCGTCGCGACTAAAATAGTCATCCCTAAACCCAACATCGTGGCACCAAAATAAGTTTGGAAACTTTCCATAGGAACAAAGGTACGAATCGCAGCTGCTAACAGCACACCCAACAATAACCAACGTACAATCATCCTAGAATCTTTAATACCTTCCCATAGCATCGTTTGCCACCACCCCAATCCAAATGAAGCCGCTTTGAATTGTTTCTTTGCTTCAGGCCAAGCATGAAATTCATCAAGCTCGATCGTATTAGGGTTTTCCGGTAATTTACCTCGTTTAACCAAAACAGTGAAAATCATTCCACTGACAATACCTATCACCATCGAACCAGCAATAAAAAGTAACGTCCACTGCCACCCTATTAAGGCAATCAAAATCACGGTCAATGACAAAGAATTCCATGGACTTGCAATCAAGAAAGCCATTACCTGTCCAAGACTCGCGCCACGTTGATACAAACGCATTGCCACTAATAAAATACCGTGACTACATAGATCGAGTAGTACGCCAGCAAATGTCGCCCGCAATATACCGATAAAGCTATCGCCCTTTCCCAGCAATGATGTGACGAACTCTCTTGGTACCCGTCCCAACAAGCCAACAAACAACATACCTAAACCCAAGCCTATCCACATACTATCCATAATGTCCCGGATAGCAGCGAACAACTGTCCAATTACAGCAGATAAACTCGTTAACTGGCTCGACAAAAACAAATCGGCAAGATAACCGATAGACACTAAGACAAGTGTCGACCACAGCAAAATATCTGGCCGAGACTTTTTAGTCGTTTCCGTACTACAGCAACCCGAGGGTTCAACTGGTTCTGGTGGTGGGCAACAAGATGACATAAAAACCGCTCAAATTAATAATGTATGATCTATTGTACGTGGTTAACCACGCATTAACATTGATTTCAGATTAAAGAGTTCCATAAACAATGACAGAACAAAAAAAGCATCGCACTGTTCGTAGCTTTGTACGACGCGAAGGCAGGTTAACGCCTGGCCAACAACGCGCTATCGATGAGCTATGGCCTAAATTTGCCATCAATGATGCCGATTCGCTTATCGATTTGGACACGCTTTTTAATAGAAAAGCTCCCAAAGTAATAGAAATTGGCTTTGGCAATGGCGCTTCTTTAGCAGAAATGGCCAAAAACCAACCTGACCATGATTTCCTTGGCATCGAAGTCCATCGTCCTGGTGTCGGCCAGCTCCTTAATCTAATCGAGCAATTTCAACTCACCAATGTACGCGTCGCATGCACCGATGCCGTCGAATTACTCAAACATCGCATTGCAGATAATAGTCTCGATCGATTACAACTCTATTTTCCCGATCCTTGGCATAAGAAACGCCACCACAAACGACGGATTATTCAACCAGATTTCGTCGCTTTACTTTCAAAGAAAATTAAATCCGGTGGTCACCTTCATATGGCGACAGATTGGCAACATTATGCCGAACAAATGTTAGCTGATGTTTCTGAAAACAGTGACTTCCATAATTGTGCTGAGCAAGATTATATTCCTCGCCCTGACTATCGCCCGCTCACAAAATTTGAACAAAGAGGTCATAAATTAGGACATAGTGTTTGGGACTTATTGTATAAACGTCAATAGATTAGACTCAATACTTGCACCAATTACTGAAGTGGCTTACTTTGTACGTAAATTATAATGGGGTGGATATAAATGAGTTTAATAAAAACAACTAAAATTACATTTCTTATAACTGCAACACTGAGCAGTGCTTATAGCTATGCATCAGGTTTTGCTATCCAAGAGCAAAGTGTCACCGGCCTTGGACGTGCATTTGCTGGTAGTGCCGCCGTTGCAGACGACGCTAGCACAATCTTCTTTAACCCTGCAGGCTTAACTCAGTTAGATCGCTCTGAACTCGCCGTCGGCTTACATTACATCTCCCCCCAATCTGATTTTACTGACGATGGTTCACGTCTCCCGGTTGCTTTGGGTGGAACGCCATTAAGCGGTGGTGATGGTGGTGATGCTGGTGAAGACGCACTCGTACCCAATCTATATTATGCCCAAGCTTTAAATAATAAAACATTTATTGGCCTTGGCATTAACGCGCCATTTGGTCTAGTCACAGACTATAGTGATACGTGGCAAGGCCGTTACCATGCCATTCGCTCTGATTTAAAAACGATTAACATCAACCCATCACTCGCTATTCAAGCTAATGAAAAACTCTCTATTGGTTTTGGTATCAATCTACAGTACATCGATCTTGAACTCTCACAAGCAGTAGATTTTGGAGCTGTTTGTGCAGTAGCCGCGGTTGGCGCTTGTGCTGTGCCACAAGGCTTTGATGGTAAAGCCAAGTTAACGGCTGATGATTGGAGTTGGGGCTATAACTTAGGTTTGCTCTATCAAGTCACCGATGCCACGCGAATCGGTTTAACCTATCGCTCTAAAATTAGTCATCATCTAAAAGGAGATGGAGAATTTAGAATTCCAGATAATGCTGCTGTGCAAGGCACTGCCGCTGCCACGGGCTTTGCCGATGGCAATATCGATGGCAGAGTCACACTACCAGAGTCTGCTTCATTAGCAATCCATCATCAATTGAATCCTAAAGTAGCCCTCTCGGCTGATGTTAGCTGGACACGCTGGAGCCGTTTCGTTGATCTCACGATTAACTCTGATGACTCGACGCGTTTGAATTCCAGCAAAGAAGAAGATTGGGAAAATAGTCGACGTTATGCCATCGGTTTAGATTACCAGCACAACGACAAATGGGCATTCCGAACAGGTGTAGCTTATGATGAAACCCCTATTCCTGGCGTCTCACGTCGTACACCTAGAATTCCAGGTAATGACCGCATTTGGTTTGCTATTGGTACCTCTTATCAAGCCAATGACAACCTGATTCTGGATGCTGGCTATACACATTTATTTGTCAACAATCCTAAGATTAATGATACTGATGTTAATGGTTATATTTTAAGCGGTGAATACGAAGCTAGCGTTGATATTTTAAGCGTTCAAGCACGCTATTTATTTAACTAATAGCCTAAAAATAATACGATGGCCACCACAGATATTATTTCCGCAGAACAAGCCGGTACCTTATACGGCTTGTTTAGAGAACGACTTCAACGTAGTCCAGATCATATTGCTTATAAAAGCTATAACCCAGAAACAACGCAATGGTTTGATACCACCTGGCATGAAGTTGCGGTGCAAGTGGCCCGGTGGCAGACAGCATTAGCAGCAGAACAATTACAACCCGGTGACCGAGTCGCCATTAATCTGCGTAATTGCATTGAATGGGTCTTCTTTGATCAAGCTGCATTAGGCTTGGGATTAATTTTAGTCCCGCTTTACCCTGATGATAGACCAGACAATGTGGCCTATATTCTACGAGATGCCAATGTAAAAGTACTCCTCTTGCAAAATAGTCAACAATGGCAACGGCTTAAACCGTCAATCACGCCAGAGCACGAGTTAAAACGCGTTTTAATTAGAAATTCAGACGATACTGCTTTAGGTGGCCCAACTTGCTATATCAAAGACTGGTTACCTGATGACGTTAATTCGCAATTAGCTAATCAGCCAGGACAACCTCACGAGCTTGCTTCAATCATCTATACATCAGGTACAACAGGTCGCCCCAAAGGCGTGATGTTAAGCCACCAAAATATGCTCTCTGTCGCATACGGCGGACTGAAATGTATCGATGTCTTACCGACTGACTTGTTTTTATCCTTCTTACCCCTGTCACATACATTAGAACGTACAGGCGGCTATTATTTACCCATGATGGCAGGTTCGACCGTAGCCTATGCTCGTGGTATCCCACAGCTGGCTGACGACCTACAGACAATTAAACCTTCCATACTGATTGCCGTCCCACGTATTTTTGAGCGTATCTACACTCGCGTACATGGCCAATTGAAAGAGAAATCTCCGATTGCACAAAAACTCTTTCATCAAGCTGTATCGACCGGTTTACATCGTTTCGAGTATCAGCAAAAAAGATGCGCTTGGCATCCGAAACTATTGCTTTGGCCAATATACGATAAATTAGTCGCATCCAAAATGAAACAACGATTGGGCGGTAATATGCGCATTATCCTCAGTGGTGGTGCTGCGCTTCCCGAGACCGTTGCTAAATTATTTATTAGCCTAGATTTCTGTTTAATCCAAGGCTACGGTCTAACCGAAACGAGCCCTGTTATCAGTGTCAACACACCCGAAAACAATTTCCCAAGCAGTGTTGGTACAGTCATACCCGGTGTTAACGTCAAAATTGGCGAAAATGATGAACTACTCGCCAGCGGTGGTGGCGTCATGCTTGGCTATTGGAACAATGAAGCCGCAACAGCACAAACTATTGATAGTGAGGGTTGGTTACATACCGGCGATCAAGCACGTATCAGTGAAACAGGACATGTTTATATTACCGGGCGTATCAAAGATATCCTCATTATGAGCAACGGTGAAAAAGTGCCGCCGGCTGATATCGAATCGGCTATCTTAATGAACCCTTTGTTTGAACAAGTACTGGTTATTGGAGAAGGCCAATCTTTTCTCTCAGCGCTCATCGTACTCAATGCTGAGACTTGGCCTGAACTCGCCCAAACACTCGGTCTTGATGAAAACGATCCAGCAAGCTTGAAAGATAAGCTATTACACAACCACATTACAAAGCAATTGAGACAAGCCCTGTCTAGCTTCCCCGCTTATGCCAAAATTAGGCAAGTCGCTGTCTACCTCGAGCCGTGGTCAATCGATAACGATATGATGACACCCACAATGAAGTTAAAACGGACAAAAATTATTAAGCATCACCAAAGTGATATCGATAATATCTACGACTAAAAAACCACAAGGGGCCTTTGGACTAGACTAATAATCTCATCACGGCTTCTACAGTATGAAATGAACCAAACACGATGATTCTATCGCCCTTCTTAGCCTCTTTGAGCGCCTGTTCATAAGCTATCAAGATTGTTTCGTGTGTGTAGACAGCCTTTGTAGGGACATTCCCTTCAATTTGTGAAGTTAAATCAACGCCTGTCAGTCCACGGTTACCCATTATTCCCCCAACATACCAAACGTCAATCTGTTCGGCGAGTATCTCTGCCACGGCCGAAGCATCCTTATCTTTCAACATGCCTAAGACAGCTATCGTCCTACCGGCGCATTCATTCGAATCTAGTAATTTTGCGAGGTTCTTAGCACCCTGTGCATTATGGGTAACATCAAAATAATGATTAACCACAGGACCGACTATTTCTTGAAAACGGCCCGCTAATCTAACAGTCGTCAAACCTCTGTGAACATGAATTTGCTCAATTTTAAAATTTTGTTCCGTTAACAGACTTACAACTTGCAATACAGCAGCTGCATTTTGCACCTGATAATCCCCTGCCAAAGCAGGTAAAGCAAGTCCAGCCCAATCATACTCAGCATTAGACCAAGACCAATTATTATCCTCTAATTGATAACGAAATTGATGACCAGAACGAAATATAGGGGCATTTAATTTATCAGCATACGCCAGTAATGAAGTTGCGGGTTCAGGCTCCGAACAAACAACAGGCTTACTTTCACGGATGACGCCTGCTTTTTCATAGGCAATTGTTTCTCGGTCTTCACCTAACCATTGCGTGTGATCAAGACTGATAGGGGTAATTAAAGCAATATCAGCATCAAATAAATTAACCGCATCTAAGCGCCCGCCCATGCCAACTTCTAACAGTGCAATATCAATATCTTGCTCACAAAATAGAATAATCGCGGCTAAAGTCGCAAATTCAAAATAAGTCAGTGAAACGTCAGCCCTGGCTTGATCTATTTCATCGAAAGCGCGGCAAATAGCCATGTCATCACAAGGCTGTCCGCCAATAACAATCCGCTCGTTATAGCACAATAAATGAGGAGAAGTATAAGTCCCGACTTTGTAATCAGCCGCACGCAATATAGCATCAAGCATGGCCACTGATGAGCCTTTACCATTTGTACCCGCAACAGTGACAATTTTAAACGGTAGCGTTTTGACGTGATTTAAACGTTGCCATACTAGGCCAATTCGATCCAGTCCAGGATCAACCTCGGTGAAATGAAGATTTTCTTGCCAAGCCAGCCATTCTGGCAAGGTATCAAATCGCATTTTTTACCGTTCGTATCAGGCCGCGTCGCGCTTTTGGAGCACAGACAGCATCTTAGATAAACGGTCACGCATATCACGACGGTCAATAATCATATCTACTGCACCGTGTTCGAGTAGAAACTCACTACGTTGAAATCCTTCAGGTAAGGTTTCACGAACAGTTTGCTCAATAACACGAGGCCCTGCAAAACCAATCAATGCTTTTGGTTCAGCTACATTGATGTCACCTAACATCGCTAAGCTAGCCGACACACCGCCCATCGTAGGATCAGTCAACACAGATACAAAAGGAAGGCCTTGATTGCTCATCTGTGCTAATACCGCACTGGTTTTTGCCATTTGCATTAGGGAAAATAAACCTTCCTGCATACGAGCACCGCCACTGGCAGAGAAACAAACTAAAGGTATCTTACGTTCCAAAGAAATCTTAGCCGCCCTAACAAACTTCTCGCCAACAACCGACCCCATAGAACCGCCCATAAAACCAAAGTCAAATGCAACAGCCACTAACGGTAAACCATTGACGGTACCCGTCATCGCTAATAAGGCATCTTTTTCACCCGTTGATTTCTGCGCCTGCGTTATACGATCTTTATATTTCTTACTATCTTTAAACTTTAACGTATCAATAGGTTGCACATCGATAGCGATTTCTTCTCTCTGATCGTTTTCATCCAAAAAATTTTCAAGACGCACGCGCGCTGTTATCCGTTGATGATAATCGCACTTAGGACAAACGTGTAAATTACGCTCAAACTCTGCCCGGTATAACACGCTATCGCATGACGGACATTTACACCACACACCTTCTGGTACCGATCGACTACGAACAGTTGTTCTAATCTTTGAAGGTAAAATTTTCTCAAACCAGCTCATATTAATGCCCTAATAAAATGTTATTTCTGACTATTTTGCCATATCGCGCGCATTAATGGCATGCCGCATTTCAGCAATTAAGCCTGCCAACGCTGCTGGCAATGATTCTGGGTTCTGTTCATGTTCTGCAATACAGTTAACCAAAGTACTACCAACCACCACTGCATCTGCCACATCTGACACGGCAGCAGCTGATTGCCCATCGCGAATACCAAACCCAACGCCTAGGGGTAAATCAGTAAATTGTTTTAACGTAGTTAATTTATCTCCTAGCTGTGACACATCTATCGTTGCACTTCCAGTGACACCTTTCAATGACACATAATAAATAAAGCCTTTCGCATGCTGGGCAATTTTAGCCATTCTCTCTTGTGTTGTTGTTGGCGTAACTAAGAAAATAGTGTCAATACCATGAGCTTCCATTGTTGGCATAAAGGTATCCGACTCTTCAGGCGGCATATCAACCGTCAGTACACCATCGACACCGGCTTTTTGCGCTGCTTGAGCAAACTCAATATAGCCCATCGCTTCTAATGGATTAGCGTAACCCATTAAGATAATCGGTGTTTCCTTATCTTTCTCTCTAAACTGTGCCACCATTTCGATCACATGGCTCAATGACATATCATTTTTCAATGCCCTTTCACACGCTTTTTGAATAACCGGCCCATCGGACATCGGATCAGAAAAAGGAATACCCAATTCCAATAAATTAGCACCGGCTTCAACCATGGCATGTAACATTGGCACTGTTACCCAAGGTTCAGGATCACCCGCTGTTATATACGGAATTAAAGCAGTCTGTCCATCGACCTTTAACTGCTCGAAGCAGTGATTAATACGACTCATCTTTTCTATTTCCAACCCTTTTAAACTTTCAAACCGGCTAATGACGCAACGGTATGCATATCTTTATCACCACGCCCTGACAAATTGACCAAAATCGCTTGATCCGACGACATCGTCGCTGCTAATTTACTAGCATAAGCCAGTGCATGACTACTTTCTAAAGCCGGAATAATACCTTCAGAACGCGTTAAATCATGAAATGCTTGCAAAGCTTCATCATCGGTGACAGAAACATAATTAGCCCGTCCAATATCTTTTAACCAAGCATGCTCAGGCCCCACGCCCGGATAATCTAGTCCAGCTGAAATAGAGTGTGTTTCAGTAATTTGCCCTTCAGTATCTTGTATTAAATACGTCCGATTACCATGCAATACACCCGCTGTACCAGCACATAACGCAGCGGAATGTTGGCCAGTTTCAATACCGTGGCCAGCACCTTCAACACCATACATTGCAACGGCTTCATCATTTATAAACGGATGGAATAAACCAATGGCATTGGAACCACCACCAATACAAGCAACCAAGGCTTCAGGCAATTTACCCGTGATCTCTAACATTTGTTGACGCGCTTCACGGCCAATAACTGCTTGGAAGTCACGCACCATTTCAGGATAAGGATGAGGGCCCGCGACAGTACCTATAATGTAAAATGTTTCATCAACATTGGTCACCCAATCACGTAGTGCTTCGTTTAAAGCATCTTTCAAAGTTCTAGAACCGGATTCAACTGGCACAACTTCGGCACCAAGCAACTTCATTCTATAGACATTCTGCGCTTGACGCTTCACATCTTCAGCGCCCATATAAACGATGCATTCCATCCCTAAACGCGCTGCAACTGTCGCACTCGCGACACCATGTTGCCCAGCACCCGTTTCAGCGATAACCCGCTTTTTACCCATACGTTTCGCCAATAATGCCTGACCAATCGTATTATTAATTTTGTGCGCACCGGTATGATTTAAATCTTCTCGCTTTAAATAAATCTTGGCGCCACCAATACGATTACTCCAATTTTCAGCAAGATAAATAGGTGATGGCCGACCAACAAACTCCGCTAAATCTCTATCCATCTCTGCCTGAAAATCAGGGTCGTTTTTATACAAGTCATACGCTTCTTCTAAAGCATAGATAGCAGACATCAATGTTTCACCGACAAATCGTCCCCCATAAGGCCCAAAGTGCCCCTTTTCATCAGGGTAAGTATCGTAATAATTATCTTCCATCTGCTTAGCCATTGTTCACCTCTTGCATAAATGCACGTATTTTTGCTTGATCTTTAATACCTTTGCTCATCTCAACCCCACCGCTGACATCGACAGCATAAGGTTTTACTTGTTGTATAGCACTTGCAACATTATCGACATTCAAACCACCTGCCAAAATAATAGGCTTGTCGATGGCTTCTATCATAGACCAATCAAACACCTGTCCCGTTCCACCTGGTACGCCGGCTTGATAACTATCCAATAACAAAGCACATGCACTAGCATATTGTTCAGCTATCGCTACTAACTCAACACCTTCACGCATCCTAATGGCTTTTAAATAAGGCTTATCAAACTGTTCACAATAATCTGGGCTTTCATCGCCATGAAACTGCAACACATCAATAGGTAACGCATCCAAACACTGTTGAACTTCAGCAACATCTGCATCAACAAATAGTGCTACAACACTCACAAAATGCGGTAAGCCCGCAACAATTTGTCTTGCTTGCGCAATACTCACAGCGCGAGGACTTGCATGATAAAACACAAGCCCAATTGCATCAGCTGCCATTTCAGCAGCAAATTCAGCATCTTGGCGTCGTGTTATGCCACAAATTTTTACACGTGTTCTCATCAAGTTAGTCTAAGGGGATTAAATCAACTGATTACTTTACCAGACCACCGGGAAAGTCGACACTGTAGGAAGTGCATACACCTCAGGATAATCGACATTCACAAAATATAAACCTTCTGGCGGCGAAGTAATCCCACCGTGTGCACGATCTCGACTTTCTAAAACTTCTTGTACCCAAGACACAGGGCGCTTACCTTCGCCAATCAATACTAAAACACCCACAATATTACGGACCATATGATACAGGAATGATTGACCTATCACATCAATAGCAATACAATCACCTTGTTTAGACACGGTAATTGATTCCATTGTTTTGAATGGACTTTTAGCCTGACACTCTTTAGCACGAAATGCAGAAAAATCATGGTGTCCAACTAAACAATCAGCAGCAGCTTGCATAAGCGCAACATCAAGCTTTTGAAAATACCACCACATCCGGTTCACATGGACAGATGAACGACTGACTCGGTTCAAGATAATATAGCGATAAGCACGCTTAGTCGCAGAAAAACGGGCGCTGAATGTATCAGCAACGGGCTTGGCCCAAATCACATTAATGTCAGCTGGCAAGTTGGTATTCAAACCTAAGATCCAGTTACGCTCATCGCGCACTGCATCAGTATCGAAATGAACAACCTGCTGTAGGGCGTGGACACCAGAGTCAGTACGACCTGCTGCGACCGTTTTCACTGATTGATTTGCAACGAGAGCAATAGCCTCAGTTAAGCATCCCTGAACTGTTCTCTGATTTTGTTGAATTTGCCAGCCAGCAAAGTCGGTGCCGTCATATTCAACACCTAAAGCAATACGCCCCATCCAAAGCCCTACTTATGACAAACCACTAAGAAGCGTCTTAGCACGTGATTGCTGCTCCTCATTACCTTCAGTCATAATCTCTTCAAGAATACTTTTCGCTCCGTCAGGGTCACCCATCTCGATATAGGCTGAAGCCAAATCGAGTTTGGTCTCTGCTTCATCCACCTGATCAAAGTCACTGAGATCAAATGTCAACTCATTCTCATCTGTTAAAGCCTGAGTCGCAGCTTCTAATTCATCATCAGTAATCGATGCTAGACCATCAAGTTCTAAATTATCATCAGACGACGGAGACAAAGATAAAGCGCCATCATCTGACGCGATATCGATGTTGATATCTTCAAGCTCGTCACTCGTCATTTCCATATTTTCAGGTGTTTCTGCCGTCTCAGACAATTCAACATCAAAGTCTAACAAGTCATTCTCAGCCTCTACAGTGGCCTCTTCCACATCAGGCTCATTATCCTCAGTATCAAATGTTAAACCCGCTTCTAAATCCGCTAAATCAACAACTGGCTCTTCAATGACAGGTTCCGCAAATAACACATTACCAGCATCTAATGACCTTCCCCATTCAGCGACCTCAGCCCATTCCATAGAATCTCGCTCAACCTCATATTGACTTGCTAACGCAGCAAAATCATCCGTTTTTCCTTGTTTATAATGTGCCAATAACAGTTTCTGAATAACTGTTAGGTTCGTAGGGTCTTCACCATGCGCTTGTTCTAAAGCAACGCCCGCTTTTTCAAAGTCATCATCGCCCGCATAAACATCGGCATCTTCAAGAAGCTCATCAACAGTTTTTATTGGTTCTGGCTCAATTTCCTCGACCACCATCGCGGCAGGCACTGCAACAGCAACTGGAGTAGGCGCAGGTTGGGAAGCACGAATATTATCAACTGCTTCATTCCACGGCACTTTTTCTTCATCTTCTGCGCGTTTACGCCCCATAAAGAACAAGCCCAGTAATAAACCTAAAACCCCAACAAGCGCTTGTAATTTATATTCCACTAAAAATGCTTGGACCTTCTCAAACCAGCTCATTACTGCCGGCTCATCCTGAGCAGATGTTTCAACAACCTCTTCAGTGACTTCTGCTTCAGCTATTTCAGTGGCGTTATCTTGAACTTCTTCAGCCTCATCAACTGTAGAGTCAGCTTCCATGATATCCGTCTGTTCAACATCAACTTTTGCGTCGCCACCCTCAACTTCAGCTTCTGTGGACTCAGCTAAGCTCTCAGCTGATAAGCTTTCCAATGCAGCTTCTGCTTCTGCCGCATCTTGTTCCAGTTTACTCTGTAGTTTCGCTAAATCTGGATCTTGCAAAGCAATGAGCTTCCGCAAAGTTTGTATTTGCTCTTCCATCGCAGCCATACGCGATTTGATATCTATATTTTCTTGTTGCTGACTTTCAATCACTTCTTGCGCAATCGTCAATTGATCGCTCAGTTCTTTAACTTTTTCACTACCAAAAGCCGCCAGATCATTCTCACTTAATGGCTTATCATCATTTGAACCCAGTAACTGCAGGCGTGCAACAGGCTCACCCTCACCTTCTGGTACCACAACATTAGGTAATGTCTCTTCTACATCAACCTTGCTCAACTCTGACGATACATTTTGTGCCGACGTATCGGCAGATGCTACAGAAGCAGTTGATTGCGAATTATTGCGGTTTTTCCAATCTACATTTTGTTGTTTAACCGCGGCAACCGCTTGTTGTTTACTTAATCGCGTAATGTCATTTTCTGACGGGATAGTGAGTGTATAACCACTCTTTAAACCATTGATATTTTGCTTAATAAAGGCTCTTTCATTCTCTTTAACCAACGCCAACATCATCTGATGAACGGAAATATCACAACTTGGACGTGTTTTTAAAGCAATATCCCACAATGTATCGGTTCTGCTTGTTTTACCATAACGGTCTGATCCCGCCAGGCTTGGGGCACTATACTGCTGATTGTTTTTTGTCGGAGCTGGACGAGATTGGCTAATAACCTGCCTAGGCTGGCTAATACTCGGAGATGGCACGACTTTAGCCGCACGCCTTGTATCCTTAAAAACATGCTTTGGTGGATCAAGCAGAACGGTATATTCCCGAATCAACTGACCGCTGCTGGTTTTAGCCAACAATAAAAAATCTAGGAGAGGCTCTTTAACGGGATTCTTCGAACTCACGACAATAACGGTTTTTCCTGCTTTTTCCGTCACTTGAAACTTAAGTTGAATGACCGCAGCATTTTTAACTAAACCGGCACGCTCAAACTCATCATTCGAAGCCAAACGCACTTGCAAACTTTCAGCTTCATCTCCACTCACAGCATTGACTGGAATTTCCGCTTTAAAAGGTTCATTTAATGCTGATGATAGCTCAATCTTACCCAGTCCTAGGGCATGAGCTGGTAAAGCGGCTAACAATCCTAATGCACCCATCACGCTAATGCTAGTGAATATGCTCGTTTTCATCTCAGTCCCCTTACCTACGTCTCATATAATCCATCATGCCGGACTATAAATATTTTTCAACCAATACTTCCGCAATTTGAACACTATTTAATGCCGCACCCTTGCGCACATTATCAGCAACCACCCATAAATTAAGTCCGCGTGGGTGAGAAATATCCTCACGAACACGACCTACATAAACAGGGTCTTGACCCGATGCATCGCTTACTGCTGTTGGATAACCGCCATCTTCATGACTATCAATCAATTCAATACCATCGAAATCAGTAAACAGTTTTTTCGCATCTTCAGCTGTGATTTTATCTCGAGTCTCAATATGAACAGCCTCAGAATGACCATAAAAAACAGGGACACGAACAGCCGTTGGGTTAACAACAATGGACTCATCACCCATGATCTTCTTCGTTTCCCAAACCATCTTCATTTCTTCTTTGGTATAGCCATTGTCTTCAAATACGTCGATATGCGGCAATACATTAAAGGCAATCTGTTTTGGATAAACCGTATTTTCAACAGAACGCCCATTTAATAAAGCAGCAGTTTGCTTAGCTAATTCATCCATAGCCGGCTTACCTGTACCTGATACCGCTTGATAAGTAGCGACATTAATACGTTCAATGCCGACAGCATCATAAATCGGTTTCAAAGCCACCATCATTTGGATCGTCGAACAATTTGGATTGGCAATAATGCCTCTGTTTTTATAATGAGCAATCGCGTCAGGATTAACCTCAGGAACGACCAAAGGAATATCATCGTCATATCGAAACTGTGAAGTGTTATCAATCACGACACACCCAGCTGCGGCCGCAATCGGTGCGTATTCTTTCGATACACTCGCACCCGGTGAAAACAAACCGACTTGCACTTTTGAAAAATCAAACGTGGCTAAATCTTCTACCATTAAAGAACGGTTTCCAAAATCAACGGTAGTACCTGCCGAACGCGCACTGGCTAAAGCATACACTTTACCCACTGGGAATTGTCTCTGATGCAATATCTCCAACATTGCCTCGCCCACAGCACCAGTCGCACCAACAACGGCTACATCTACTTTTTTACTCACGTTTTGCTCACTCATCTTAATTTAATGCTGCCACAACAGCGTCACCCATTTCAGCCGTACCCACTTTCACCATACCATCAGAATAAATATCTGCAGTGCGTAAGCCTTGATCAAGTACCTTACTCACAGCTGCTTCAACCTTATCAGCCATCTCAGCTTCATCTAAGCTATAACGTAGCATCATTGCCACCGATAAAATCGTCGCCAACGGATTAGCCAAATTCTGGCCGGCAATATCAGGTGCTGAACCATGAATAGGTTCATACATGCCCTTACTGTTTTCATCTAATGAAGCTGATGGCAACATACCAATTGAACCCGTTAACATCGACGCACAATCAGACAAAATATCACCAAACATATTCGTTGTTACCATGACATCAAACTGTTTAGGTGCACGTACCAATTGCATCGCTGCATTATCAACATACATATGACTCAACTCGACATCATCGTAGTTCGTCGCCAAGTCTGTCATTGTTTCACGCCACATTTCCGTACATTCCAGTACATTGGCCTTATCGACAGAACAAACACGGCCGTCACGCTTACGCGCAATATCAAAAGCCACTTTACCAATTCTGTTAACTTCGCTTTCACGGTAAACCAAGGTGTTAAACCCTTCTCGCTCACCATTTTCTAAGGTTTTAACACCACGAGGCTGGCCAAAATAAATACCGCCTGTTAATTCGCGAACAATCATTAAATCTAATCCAGCCACGACTTCTGATTTCAGTGTCGACGCATCGGCCAACTGGGGATACAAAATAGCTGGTCGTAAATTCGCAAACAAATTCAATTCACTGCGAATACCTAATAGACCTTTTTCTGGACGAACACTGATATCTAAAGATTCCCATTTATAGCCGCCGACAGCACCCAATAAGATCGCATCAGCATCCTTTGAAATAGTCACTGTTTCTGCAGGCAATGGCGTCCCTGTTTCATCGTAAGCAGCACCTCCTATCAGGCCATAATCTAAAGCCACATCTAAACCTTGCGCCTTCAATGCTTCTAACACTTTCACTGCTTCTGCAACAATCTCTGGTCCAATACCATCACCAGGTAAAACGGCTATCTTTTTTGTCATGTTCTCTTCTTACTGTTCTCTAAAATAATGAATGTATCAATACAACTAAGCAGACGGGAATAACCACGGTGCAGCTTGTTGACGTTGTTGTTCATAGGCTTTAATTTCATCGGTACGTTGCAATGTCAGACCAATATCATCTAATCCACGCATCAAACAATCTTTCTTAAAAGCATCAACTTCAAAAGCAATTGTCGAGCCATCTGGTAAGTTAATGTATTGTTGAGGCAAGTCTATTCTCAACTCGAAACCCGGTGCCGCCAACACAGACCGAAATAAACCCTCAATAATATCTTCGGCAAGAACAATCGCCAAAATGCCATTCTTACTCGTATTATTAAAAAATATATCGGCGAAACTTGGCGCTATAACAGCACGGATACCAAAATCTTCCAATGCCCAAACCGCATGTTCTCGGCTTGATCCACAACCAAAGTTTTCACGGGCTAATAAAATATTACCGCCTTGGTAGCGTCGCTGGTTAAGGACGAACTCTGTATTGAGTGGACGGCCTTCACAGGATTCACCAGGTTGCCCCAAATCTAAATAACGCCATTCATCAAATAGATTAGGGCCAAAGCCACTGCGACGAATAGATTTTAAAAACTGCTTAGGGATAATCGCATCGGTATCAACATTAGGTCTATCTAATGGAATCACGATACCTTGTTCTACATTAAATGCTTGCATGAAATTCTATATTCTCTCATTCAATAACGCCTAACATCTCTGCAAACACGTTAATGAACAGTAATGCACGGCTAGTTTATTCTTTCTTTACGTCAGTAATTTGACCTTCCACCGACTCATAATTCTTATTCAGCTGTTCAATCGATTGCGTCAAAGCTTCTTTCACAGAAAATTTCAACACAATAATCTCAACACGCCTGTTTTTAGCACGGTGTTTCGACGTATCGTTCGGCATCAAAGGTTGCGTTTCTGCATAACCTTCTAGTACAAAACGATCGGCAGGGATTTCACCTGTTTTTAGGAACTCATGCACAACCGAAGTCGCACGTGATGTCGATAGCTCCCAATTCGAACGATAACGTGGTGTACTAATAGGAATATTGTCCGTATGACCAGCGACAGCAATTTTACCATCAGTATTCAATAAAACATCATGAATTTTATCTAAGATAGGGACAAAATCACGATTAAGGCGTGCATCACCCGATGGAAAAGAACCTTTTTCGCGGATACGAATAACGATGCGTTGTAGCTGTGTCTCAACGTCAATGAGGCCTTCAGCGATTTCACCTTCTAAAGCTTCTTTAAATTTCTCTGCTTCTTCAGCCAAAGCCTCAGCTTCTTGTTTTGCAACTGCTTCAGCATCCATTTGCACTTTCAGCGCATCTCTTGTCTCATCAATCGTATCTTGGCGGACTTCTTTCAACGGTGTTGGCCATGGTTCACCAGGACTAAATTCTTGGGCAATAATACTCGTCCCTTTTGGAATCTTATTAGCTGCAACTTCCCGTTGAACACCAAAAGCATTATCTAATGATTTGACCACCATCTTGTATTTCAATGCATCCATTTCAGCAAAAGACAATAACAAAACAAAGAAACACATTAGTAAAGACATCAAGTCTGCAAATGTGCCCATATAGGCAGGTAATCCCTCAGGGGGACATTTATGTTCTGGTCCGTCGTCTTCCATTATTCTGCAGCTTCTTCCGCATCAGGTAATTCAGCATCACGCTTAGAGGAAGGTAGATAATTCTTAAGCAAGTCTTCTAAAACCTTAGGATTCTGCCCTTCCTGAATGCCTAATACACTGGTAATAATAATGTTCTTTTTCATTTGTTCTTCAGTACTACGTAGAGCTAATTTATCTGAAATCGGCAAAGCAAACATATTAGCTAACATCGCACCATATAAGGTTGTCAATAATGCCACTGCCATAGCAGGGCCAATCGATTTTGGGTCAGACATATTTGATAACATTTGAACCAGACAAACGAGCGTTCCGATCATCCCCATAGCAGGGCCCGCGTCACCAATTTGTTTGAATATCGCTTGTCCAATACCATGACGTGCGACCGTCTCATTCATTTCGGTCGTCAATGATTTACGTACAACGCCTGGTTCATGACCATCGACCAACATGGTAATACCTGTTTGTAAAACAGGATTATTAATTTCACGACCTTCTAAAGCCAACAAGCCTTCTTTACGTGCAACCGTGGCTAATTCAACAACTGCAGCAATTAATTCTTCTGCTGATTCACCTTTATGTGAAAACGCTTTACCAGCAGTTTTAAATGCACCTAAGAACTGGCTTAAAGTGAATCGCATCATCACAACAGCAAAAGTACCGCCAAGGACTATCATTATCGAAGGTGCATTGATAAAGACCAACGCACCAGAACCTAATGCAATCGTTGCTATAATTAACGCCCAGGCTGCTATAGCCCCAATCAGCGTAGCTAAATCCACTCGATCACCCTCATCAACACTAAATTATTATTATTTTGCCCACACCGGGCTGCTATTCGTTGAGGCAATTCTACCCAAGGCTATTTAAAAAAAATTGAACTAGGATCACTTTAAAACCATTTTTTTATGATTTTTTCTAAAATAAACCCAACTAGCCGGCAAAATTAACAAAATGATAGCCAAAAATAATACCAACAACGGCCATAGTATCGGCCGATTCCAGACTTGCTGAAGGGCAAAACGCTTTTCAGCGTCAATTCGTCGATATTTCATTGTGTTATTGGCCATCAAATTGGGTTTCACATTGTGATTCCACGAGTGATAAAGTGAAAATTGTTTAGGGTGATACCCCCATATCCAAGGTGAATCTTCCCTAATAATCGTCAACATGCGATCAATCAACGCTTGACGTGCTGCCGTATTCGGCATCACTTTCATTTGTTCAAATAAACGGTCAAACTCAGGATTATCATAATTAGCTGCATTTTCACCGCTATGAACAGCTTTACTATTTGGGCCATAAAGTAGAAAGAAAAAGTTTTCCGGATCAGGGTAATCTGCATTCCACCCCCATTGAAATAACTGCGCCTGCCCATTTCGCATCTTGTCTTGAAAACGATTATAGTCCGTGCTCCTGACCACTAATTGAACACCCAGTTTTTGGAACTGTTTCCGCAACCAATCAAACGTCGCTCTAGCCGCTGGTCCACTGGCAGGTACATCTAAATTAAGCGTCAAAGGCACGCCCGTTTCAGCATCACGACCTTCTGGGTAACCCGCCTCAACCAGCAAAGCTTTTGCTCTCTCAAGTGATTGGCGTTGTACACGATCATCTTGCCATTCATAAACATAGTGATTTACACCAGCTTCACCTTCTTCATAGCCAAAAATACCGGGTGGTATCGGGCCCTGTGCAGCAATGCCACGGCCATTTAAAAAGATAGAAATATATTCTTCGTAATCAATGGCAATAGAAATGGCTTGCCGTAACTTTTTCGCAGAATCAGACAAACCGCCAACAACAGGATCCAGCATATTAAATCCCATATAATAAGTGGATGTGCCAATTGCTGTTCTTAGTGAAACTCCTTGCGTGATCATTTCATCACTTAAACCAAATTCACCGCCATTACCCACTTGGATAGCTTGCTCAAAACTATCCGAGCTAATACCACTGACATCATAATAACCTTGTAGGAATTTATTCCAATATGAGGTTTGTTCTTTCTCTAACAAAAACACTACTTTATCAACGAACGGCATCAATTCACCTGCATTCGTTAATAAACCCATTCTCTCATCATCCGGCTCGCCCTCTTCTGGATAAGGGTCAGCGCGATAATTTGGGTTCTTTTCTAAGATCATGCGACTATTTGGGTTATTTTCAGTTAAACGGTAAGGCCCTGTCCCAACAGGAAACCAATCCATCGTAATATTGCGTTTGATCAAACCAGCTTGTCGATACATGGCATCTGCTTCCCAAGGCACAGCCGCAAAAAAAGGCATCGCCAACCAATAACGCAATTGTGGGTATTGGCCAAACACTTTGATTTCGTAACGATAACGATCGAGTACACGTACCCCTGAAATATGTCCCGCACGTAAATCAATGGCTTGCCCTTGTTTAGCGAGCTCTCGCAAACTGGCCGCATAATCAGACAACCCGACTATATATTCACTCATTAAACCCAAGATAGGTGAATGTATCTTAGGACTCGCTAAACGTTTTATTTGATAAACATAATCTTCTGCCGTTAATTCTCGACTTCCGGAGTGTTCAAAATCTGCTAATGTTTTAATCTGCTCTAATGCTGCTTCTGTCAGATTGTGATAACGCAATTCGCCAGCATCATCTCTGGCAAAAGCGGGATGAGGCTGAAATTGGATACCTCCCTTGATAGACACGGTATAAACACTAAATGCTACATCACCGCTATCCTCTGTAACCTGTTCACCTGCCTCGTTCAAATAGCGGACAATGGGCATTGCCGTTGCCGTTAATGGCATCAATTCATAAGGACGCTTTAAATAATGATATTGCAGGGGCGGTTCATAAATCTGCCCTGTGAATTGCACTTCATTTGAACTATAGGAGCGCGCAGGATCAAGATGTTTAGGCCTTAGTGCAAAAGAGCTATATAAGATATTCTCTTTGATTTGTTGTTCAGGGTAAGGTGAATTGATCGCATCCCACTCGCAACCTGTCAAACAACAAAAAATAACCACATAAAAGCACGATAAAAATCGTCGCATTGTATTAACCCATTTTGCCCAATTCTAAGAGTGCCATCATTATAAACAGTTCAGAAAGTGACTGCCTTACCCATGAGCAGGTAAAATAGGTTAATTTTAATCGTTCATTCGCTAATTTAGGAGATAACCCATGGGGTTTTTACAAGGCAAACGGGTATTAATTGTTGGTGTTGCCAGCCCACGTTCAATCGCAGCCGGTATCGCATTAGCGATGGCACGTGAAGGGGCAGAAATTGCCTTTACGTATCAAACAGACAAACTCAAGTCACGCGTTGAAAAAATAGCCGAACAGTGTGGTACCGATTCATCATTACTTTTTCCTTGTGATGTCGCTAGCGATGATCAAATCAACGCTGTCTTTGATCAACTCGGACAAAAATGGGATGGTTTAGACACCATTATCCACTCCGTTGGCTTCGCCCCGCGTGAACAACTACAAGGCAGCTATGTAGACAGCGTTACCCGTGATGGTTTTGCTTTAGCACATGATATCAGCGCATATAGTTTTGCTGCTTTAGCCAAAGCAGGCAAAAACATGATGGCTGGCCGTAATGGTTCGTTGCTTACATTGAGCTACCTTGGTGCCGTTCGCGCTATCGAAAATTACAATGTCATGGGCGTAGCTAAAGCAGCACTTGAGGCCAATGTTCGTTATATGGCCTACTCACTTGGTGAGGAAGGCATTCGTGTTAATGCCATCTCAGCTGGCCCAATAAAAACACTTGCAGCAGCAGGTATCGGTGATTTTGGCAAAATGCTCGCTTACGGCGAACGCAACTCACCATTACGCCGTAACGTGACCATCGAAGAAGTCGGTAACGTTGCTGCCTTCTTATGTTCTGATCTGGCATCAGGGGTAACAGGTGAAATTACTTACGTCGATGCCGGCTATAACATTATTGGCATTGGTGACAAATAGAAATAATTAAGTAATAACAAATAAAAAAGGCGCTATATAAGCGCCTTTTTTATATCTATCATGCAATTCTATTAATTCAAAAAGCCCGGCGAAATCTCAATATCCGCTTCTGTTTTTAAACTCGCTAAAAATGCTTTTAATTCACTATTGCCATCATTCCTAGCAAGGTAAGCAGATAAGCCTGCACGATCTTGAGCTGAAGCGGTATCAATATCACCTTCTATAACACGCTTCAGCTTCACTACAGCATAATCACCGTTGCTCAAACTGAGACCGTGATAGACAGGCTGCCCATCTGGCTTCTTCATCGCATAAGCTGCATCAAGCACCTCACGGTCCATCGCCATTTGACTACGACTAACAACCGTCATCTCTTGCCATTTACCAGCCTCGAATGAATCGACTCCAGCTTGCCCCGCTTCGAGCTGACTTAATATAGTTTGACCCACTTCACTGGCTTTTTCATGTGCACGTTCCAGTTTTAATTGTTCTTTTATCTCTGCCGCAACAGTTTCAAAAGGCAATTGACTTGATAATTCATGATTTTTCTTATGTACAACGACCATATGCGTATCAGATAACTCAATCACGGTACTATTTAAATCTTCAACTAGTACATCATCACTAAACGCAACATTAACCAGTTTAATATGCTGTGCAATGCCTTTACCGCCTTCACGCGTAAAGCTTTCTGACGTTTTAATCTCTAAACCTAATTCTTCCGCTGCTAAATCTAGGCTATCAGGATTTTCATAGCTTAGCTCTGCTAACAGTTCAGCCTCCTCAAAGAAGGACTGTTGAGCTTGTTGACGACGATAGCTTGCCTCAACCTCAGCTTTTACTTCTTCAAATACCTTACCTTCTGGTGCTTGAATAGCAGTCACTTTAATTAAATGGTGTCCATATTCGGTCTTAACGACCTGACTGACATCACCTACATTGGCTAAGCTAAATAATGCATCATCAAAAGCAGCATCACCCATCACACCTGCTTGCATAAACCCAAGATCACCGCCATCACTTGCAGAACCTGTATCTTGTGATAATTCTTTTGCAATGACTTCAAAAGCTTCACCTTGACCCAATCGATGTTCAGCTGCTGCCAATATTTTTAAAGCCGTTTCTGCATCACCCTCGATTAAGATATGACTGGCCCTACGTTGTTCAGGGCTCATAAACTGGTTTTGGTTATCGGCATAAAAAGAGGCTAATAAAGTCTCATCAATAACGACTTTGTCGGCTAAGTCAGCAACAGATAACTCGATATAATCTACAGTCAATTGTTCGGGAGTCGTATAGCGTCCTTGATTCATGTCATAAAACGTCATCGCATCAGCATCACTAATTTCAATATCAGCAGCCAACGGTGCTGATTCAACGATGCCATAAGCCAATTCACGCTTCTGTTTTTCTATTTTCAGCAAATTATCAATTTCGAAATCAGTGACAACCGCTGTACGCTGGATATTATTCGTTAATTCACGACCTAATAAATCCATTCGTAGTTGTGCTTCATAACTCGCTGGTGAATAACCCGCTCTTGATAGCAACTGTTTATAACGTTCAATACTAAATTGGCCATCAACCTGAAAAGCCGCCGTTTGCTGCACAGCCAGACTAATATCGGTATCAGTAACTTGTTGGCCTATTGCTTGATTTGCTGCATAAAGTAACCGTTGTTGAATTAAGCCATCTAAAACAGATTGCTTTGTTTCCGCATTATCAAATAAGCTCGGGTCAAAGTTATCCCCCATTTGTTGGCGCATATTGTCACGGAATTGTTGAAAGGCACGCTGGAACTCAACCTGTTTAATCGGCTCGCCATTCACCGTCGCAACAACGACATCCGAGGCCCCAGTTATATAGGAATTAACACCCCATAAAGCAAAAGGAATAGTAATTAAGCCAACGATAAACCATGCTACCCAACCTTGGGCTCGTTCACGAATGAAATGCAACATAAAGGATACCTACAGAAAATCCTACATTAGCTATTTGAAAGCAAAAAAAAAGGCGCATTTCTATGCGCCCTTCTATTCATAATGGCGGAGCGGACGGGACTCGAACCCGCGACCTCCGGCGTGACAGGCCAGCATTCTAACCAGCTGAACTACCGCTCCTATTTTTCTGGTGGGTGCTGAGGGGATCGAACCCCCGACCCTCGCCTTG
>Ga0228674_1000259_pt1 | contig 39698 bp, 50 predicted proteins | sample 1D_rmetaG_FD_189054 | JGI IMG/M metagenome (GOLD analysis project Ga0228674, IMG submission 189054) | Seawater microbial communities from Monterey Bay, California, United States - 1D_r | ecosystem: Environmental > Aquatic > Marine > Coastal | place: USA: California | collected 2016-09-26
ACAGAAAACAAATTATCAAAACGACAACTTACCTAGTTTTGAAGAGTATGTTAACGAAGTTAAACCTTATAAGACTAATATACGTGAATATTTAAGTGCATACGAAGGTAAAGATAATACTAGTTCGGTTATAACTGATTATGATTTACCTGCTGTGTATAATAGCAATGTTGGTAAAATTGTACCATCAGACTTTATTGTGGAGAATGACAGATTATCAAGTGTACTTACAGACGTATCAGACTATCCTGCAAGACATTGGGTAGATAATTCTTCATACTTTATTGATTCAGTACTTATTAAAGACGGAGGATCAGGATATACTGAAACTCCTCTAGTAACATTTGTTGGCGGCGGCGGAACAGGCGCAACAGCAAAGGCGTTTATTGGTAACGGTGTTATTAAAAAGATTGAAATCACAAATCCAGGTACAGGTTATTACTCAGCACCGTTAATACAGTTCGAAGGAACACAAACACAAGATGGCACCCAGCCTATAGTATCAGTAATAATAGGCAATGGTAAAGTTCGAGCAACAAAAATTGCCCAAAAGTTTGATAGAGTTACAACAGATATTGTACTAGCAGACATACAAGAACAAGAAACATTTGTAGCATCAGGTAGCCAACTTAAATTCGATACTAAGTGGCCTTTACAGTTGAGTACTAATACAATTAACGTAACTATAGACGGTATACAAGCGTTAAGTAGTCAATACGAATATAAAAATGTTGAGGATTCAACAAAAGGATACACTAGAAAAACAGGGCAAATTGAGTTTAGTTTTGCTCCAACTAAGGATTCAACGGTAGTAATAACATACAACAGATCATTAGACTTATTAAATGCTGCAGAACGTATACAATTCTTATACGAAGCACAATCAGGATTATACGGAAAAGATTTTGCACAGTTAATGGATGGCGTTGACTACGGCGGAGTACAAGTTAAGAGTTTTGAATTTGGTGCTAAACTAGGTTGGGATAATGATCCTTGGTACGCAACTACATGGGATAGTTATGATGACGGATTTGAAGATGAAATCATTACACTAGACGGAAGTACAACACAAATAACTCTTTCTAAACCTTTAGAAAACGAGGTAGTGTATAACGTATATCTAAATGGTGTAAGAATTGATGATCCAAACTTTGGCACAGGTAATCCTGTAGCAAATCCAAACGCAATAACACAAAGTTTAACAGGCGACGGCGAGCAAACAATAATTTATACTGATAACGATGGCCTTGATATTAGCAAGCCATTAGTAGACGGTGATACTATTATTGTTAGAAAAGCATCTAGTGATGGTAGTTTCCTTCCTGATACATTTACACTTGATACTGTAATTGAAGGCGGAAATTTAGCATATGGTACAGCAACGGGATTAAAATCAGAAGATATAACAATTGACGGCGACGGATTTGTTACACCAACTACATCTAAAGGACCTGAAGAATTAGTTCCTGGACAAGTATTAGATACTTTAGATATTAAAGTTTATGATAAAGTAGCAGACGGCGGAAGTACTATTGCTGTAAGAAATTATACAGCATCAGCAACACAAAATAAAACGTTTGATTTAAGTTTATTACCGCACAACATAGAATCATTAATTGTTAAAGTAGACAATGTGATTCAAGGACCAATAGACGACTCATCTTATCCATATGAAATTGACTTTGCTGAAAAAACATTAACATTTAATGAGGCATTAACAGTTGGTCAGCGTGTATCAATTATATCAATGAGCGGTAACGGTGAAAACATTCTTGACATTGATAACTTTATTGCAGACGGTAGCACACAAATATTTGTAACTAACGTATTATGGAATGACAATATTTCAACATACATTAGTGTTGACGGTAAGAAAGCAGTTGCAGATATATTTGAAACAGATTCAACATATGACGGTAGAGCAGGATTAGTAGGACTTAAATTTATTACACCTCCTGCACCTGGTGCATTTATATACTATGCTGTATATGCTTCAACTAGTTTAAGTTACAGTGAAGTAACTGTAGATAGATTTGAAGGCGACGGAAGTAGTGTTGGATTTACTTTAAGTACACCACCATCTAGTTCTTTACCATTAAGTCATAATGTAGTTGTTAAAGTAGATAATAAAATATTGTATCCAGGGTATAATCAACAGTTTATAATATCGCCGAGCAGAGAATATACATTTGATCTACATCAAGTAGCAAGGGCATCAGTAAGTCCAGAAAATATTGCAGTTTACTTAAATGACGTACAGTTAAGTTACTTACAAGACTTTAACTGGGACTTTAATAATAGTGCTGTTATACTATTTGATAACGTAGGTGTAAATGGAGATACACTAGACGTATTTGTTCTTAATGACGGTGAATATGAATTTGACAGAAACGTTGAATTAACATTAGATTCGGATAGTATTACAGGTCAGTTCTCGCAAGGTGAAGAAGTTCGTATAGGCTCAGCAGACAGTACACAATTCGAAGCAACAGTAAAAACGTTTGCAGGTAATGTACTTGTTGTAATAGGCGACTCAACTAATATAATTGCTTCGTTAAATACTGATCCAACAATACAAATTCAAGGCTTATTAAGCGGCGCAACAGCAACTTCTGTTACAGGATTTAAAGGTGTAGAATCTGGAGATAGACTTATATTAACAGATACCCCTGCACTTGACGCTAAAGTAGATGTTTACAAATTTAATAAACACGATATACAAAATATAGAACGTGTAACGCAAGACGTTGTTTCAAGAAGTACACTAGTACTAGGCAGTGATGATTATTACGAATATAACAAGTTAACACAAGGTTTAGTAGAACTTCGTTTACCAGCGGTTGATCCAGCATATCTTTGGGTATCATTAAATGGACAACTACTAAGTGCTAACGTAGATTATACTATAACTGAAGATTTAAGATATTTAAAAGTTACTAAACCTTTATTAAAAGATGACAGATTAGATATTGTACATTTTGCAGGTAATAGAGTTAATGATAGATTTGGATTTAGAATATTTAAAGATATGTTAAATCGTACTCATTACAAACGCTTAAATAGTAGTAAGATATTTGTGCTAGATCAAGAGTTAAATTATTTTGATCAAGACATTAAACTAGTTGATTCTACAGGAATTAGTCAACCAGATCCTAGCATTAATGTTCCAGGAGTAATATTCATTGACGGTGAAAGGATTGAATACTTTAAAGTAGAGGATAATGTTTTATCACAACTAAGACGTGGTACACTAGGAACAGGTGTTAAAACAACGTATAATGCAGGCACCGAATTAATGGACCAAAGTACTTATCAAACAGTTCCTTATACTGATGAGATAAGAACATTACAATTTGAAGCAGATGGTTCAACAGCAACATACGCATTAGATTGGGCTACATCTAATATTAACGAGTTTGAAGTATTTGTTGCAGGTAGACGACTAAGAAAACAAGCAATAAGTGTATTTGATACTACTATTGACCAAGATAGCCCAGAAGCAGATATTACCGTAGATGCAGAATTTACGATAAGTAACAATGCAATAACATTGAACACCATTCCAGGAGCAGGAACTAAAGTGTTTATAATAAGAAAGATAGGAAAAACATGGCAAGAGTCAGGAGAATCACTAAGAGATGCACAAAATCCAATTGCGGCGTTCTTGAGAGATCAAACAATTGACTTACCAAAATAAATACAGTATAGGTGGATATTATGACAGACAAATTTAAAGACATGAATGGTGTACTTTTACAAGGACACATTAAAATTACAGACCCAGCATCTGGAGAAGTTCTTATTGATAAAAGGAACGCTATCCACTATGAGAACATGAGTATTGCACTTGCTGAAAGTTTAGCATCAGCAGGACAAGGGCCAATATATAAAATGGCATTTGGTAACGGTGGAACATCAGTTGATCCAACAGGAATTATTACCTATCTAACTCCTAACTCAACTGGTTCAAACGCAAGTTTATACAATCAAACATTTGAAAAAATAGTTGCTGTTGATCCAAACAATACTGATCCTGTAAGAAACAAAATTGAAACAAGACACGTAAGTGGTACAAACTATACTGACATATTAGTAAGTTGTTTATTAGATTACGGTGAGCCAAGCGGGCAAGATGCATTTGATACAGCATCTGATACAGAAAGTTTATATGTGTTTGATGAATTAGGACTAGTAAGTTCAGCAGCAGGCACAGGCACAGGTAAACTATTAACACATGTTATTTTCCACCCTGTACAAAAGAGTTTAAACAGACTTATACAAATTGACTATACTGTAAGAGTTCAAAGTTTAACCGGATTTAATGAGGCGTAGACATGGCATATAATATTAGATATTCAGATCAGGTTAACAAAGGTGTAATTGTTATTGAGGACAGTACACTTAATGCAGAAACTAGTTTAAGTTTACCAGGAAGAAATACAACAGCGTATGGGCAAGCAATATCGGAAAACTTTTTACACTTATTAGAAAACTTTGCACATACTGTATCACCTACTAATCCAACTGAAGGACAACTATGGTACGACACTACACCAGGTGTTGATCAACTTAAACTTTATGATGGCACTACATGGGTTGCAGCAGGTGGACTTAAGAAAGCAAACTTAGCACCAGAAGCAGCTAACTCAGTTGTTGGCGATCTTTGGGTTGATACAGACAACCAACAGTTATATTTGTTTGCAGGTTCAAACTGGTTACTAGTAGGTCCCGAGTTTGCTGAAGGACTAGCAACAGGTACAAAGCCTGTAAAAGTTACTTCAACTACAGATGCTATATTTGATATTTTACAAGTTGAAATAGGCGGTAAAGTTATTGCTATTCTAGCAAAAGATACGTTTATTCCTAAAACAGATATTGAAGGCTTTGATATTATTAAACCAGGATACAATTTATCTACAGCAGATATTACAGGCGACGGTATTCCTAGGTATATTGGTACAGCAGAAAAAGCAGAAAATTTAGTTATTAGTGGTGCGTCAGTTCCTGCAACAGACTTTATGAGAAAAAGTGCAATTAATATTGCAGAGCAAGAACTTAACATTAAAAATGACGGAGGAATAAGTGTTGGTCTTAGTAACTCGCTAAGATTAAGAATTACTGGACAAGCAGGTGTTATTAGCCACGACATTAGTGGATCGAGCATTGACTTTAAAACTAATAATGCTGGCGTAACAGCAACACCATTAAGAATTAATAGTAATACTAACATTGGTATTAACAATTTAAACCCTGAAAAATCATTAGATGTAGGCGGAGATATCCAAACAGATTCTAATTTACTTGTAAACGGTCTAACAGATAGTACATCAGTTAGCACAGGTTCATTAATAGTTGCTGGTGGTGCCGCTGTAGCAAAAAATCTAACAGTTGGATCAGGTATTAGTGTACTTGGAAGTTCAACGTTTAATGATATATTACCACAGGATAGTAATTTAAGATCAATTGGTAGTACAACAGATAAATGGAAAGCAATGTATGCTACTGAGTTTATAGGATCGTTAAACGGTAACGTACAGGGTAGTGTAAGTGGTAGAGCAGGTAGTGCAGATAAACTTTCATCACCAAGTGTATTTAGAATGACAGGTGACGTTGAAAGTTTACTTGATATTGACTTTGACGGACAACAAGGTACAGTTACTTTCCAAACACAAGTTACAAACGAATTTATCTCTCAAAAAACTATAAAAGAAAATTCACAAACAGATGATGAATTCTTAGTTAACAGAGTTAGCGGCGAAATTGGTATTTACAAAGTAAGACGTTCAACTATATTTGATCAAATAACAGGATTAACACCGGTAGGTACTATTGTTCCTTATGCAGGAAGTACAGCACCGGATGGATGGCTACTATGTCATGGACAAAACGAGTTAGCATCAGCGTATCAAAAACTTGAACAAGTCATTGGTAATACATATGATAACTCTGCTCCAACAGGTTACTTTACAATACCTGACTTAAGAGGTAGAACGCCACTGGGTGCAGATAATATGGGCGGCACAGCAGCAAACATTGTTCCGTCAGCAGATACATTAGGTGCTAAAAGTGGTGCTGAAACAGCAACTATTACAGTTGATAACTTACCAGATCACAAACACGAACTTAAAGATGATGGGGCAACACCGCAACAGTACTATGTCATTAATCCAGACTCAACTATTTCAGGCGATAGTGATGCAATTATTGATACAGACTTAGTAGGTACAGCAAACGGATTAAAATATCCAAGAACGGGCGGCATGGAAATTGGCGGAAACGGCGATGCTGTAAACTTAATGAATCCATACTTAACAGTTAATTATATCATATACACAGGAGTTGGGGGCTAATGAGTTATAAACTAAACAGAACAGATGGTTCATTACTAGTAGAACTAGTTGACGGACAGATTGACACTACGTCATCGGACATTACACTAATAGGAAGAAACTATGTAGGGTTTGGTGAAGTTATAAATGAAAACTTTATTAAACTTTTAGAAAACTTTAGTGGTACAGCAACTCCAGGAACACCTATTACAGGACAACTATGGTTTGATACTAGCGAAAATAGATTAAAAGTATATGACGGTACAACGTTTAAAGCAAACGGACCAATTATTAGTGCTTCACAACCACAAATGGTTGCAGGAGACCTTTGGATAAACAACGACGATAACCAGTTATACTTCTTTGACGGAAGTGATATAGTACTTGTAGGTCCTCCATATACATCAGCACAAGGTAAAAGTGGATTTGAAACTTTAAGAATTGTTGATACAAGGAGTTTAGGATATACAGTTATCAAATGGTCAGTTGGTAATGCTGTTTTTGCTTATATTAGTAACGATACATTTACACCGAGAGCAGATGATGTTGACTTATTACCGGGATTAACTGGCGATGTGTTAAAAGGTATTAATATTGTTGATAAAGATAACTTTAGAATTTATGGTGTTTCTGACTCAGCAACTAGTTTGATTACTTCAGAAACTGATCCTAATACAGGATTGCTAAGAAGAAAAACAGCATCACAGTTTTTACCATCAGATGCAGAAGGTACAACTACTGGTATTTTAAATATTCAAACTAAAGGCGGACTAACTATTGGTGATACTGGTCAAGCAGGATTAGCGATATCAGGCGAGTTCCTTAACTTATCAAGTAACCTTGTTAACCAAGGATTTAGATTAGTTGCTTCAAACATATCTGGACAGTTTGATCCAATACGTGTTGATGCTGTTAATCGCTATATGGGTATTAATGTAACTGTTGACGAACCAACGGCAACATTAGACGTATTTGGTGATATGAGAGTTAGAGGAGATATTACTATTGAAGGTAGTAATACTACTTTAGAAACAGCAACATTAACAGTTGATGATTATAATATCGAACTTGGACATGCAGATACAATTATAACTTTATCAGGACAAATTGATAGCTCATTTGCTGACACACTTGCTGTAGGCGACCAAATAACACAAAGCCATACAGGTGATACTGTATTAGCAACAGGTACATTTAAAGAATATCAAGTTGATACTGTTAACAACGTATACAAATTAGTTATTGAACCAACAAACAACAGTTTTCTTGTTAGTGGTGATGAAATAACAGTAATTGGCAAGGGTGATTTACAAACAAGTGGTAGTGTAAACATTACAGCAACTAATATAATACAGCGTTCAGACGCAACTGCAACTGGGGCAGGTATTACAATTAAAGGCGCACCTAGTAGTACTAACGCTAATGATAAAACTATTAAATGGACAAATGACTTAACTAATGGTCCATATTTTGAATTGAACGATAGTGTTACTATACCTGCAGGCGAAACATATAAAATTAACGGGCATGATGTTATATCAGCATCAGCACTAGGTGCAGATATTACGTCAGCAGCTGGATTAGCAAGTGTTGGTATTTTAGATACTGTAAGAGTAAGACAAAGTAGTGCATTACCTGGACCAGGTTTAACAATTACGTATGACGAAGGAACAAATCCTGCAACACCTACAATAACCACATATAATGCAGGATTAAAAATAGCAAGTCAATCATCCGTTGACTTTAATGACACAAAAATTAAAAATGTTACTACTCCACTAAGTGCTAGACACGTTGTAGATAATCCTAGTGATACTGAAGATACAGACGATCATGTAGTAACTAAAGGATATGTAGATACTGAAGTAGCATTTTCACCAGTCATGTTACAAATTGATGTTACTGGTTTACCAACAACAAATTATTCAAGTGTTGATGAAGAAGTACAAGCAATGCTTACATTCTATCAAGATCCAACAGCAAAAACACTTAATGCTGTAGCAAACGTTATTACTACACAGTATGGCGGTGCAGTTACAGGCATTGATGTTGCAGGTTCTGCAACAAAAGAAACTATATCAGTAGACTTTACTGGTATTGGTGGGGCAGATGGAGGGCAAAATCCGCAAGCCTTATTAGAAGATATTAACTTTAACAGTGCGACAGGTACAGTATCATTGTCAGTTACACGTAAGAAACAAGTTTGGAAAGTTACTGATCCTGGTGGTGGTAAAGTATGGACCAAACAGTCAGAGACTAATTGGACTTAATACTGATAAATACATATACCGCACATAGGGAATGAAAAATAATGGCATATACTATTGAAAAAACAAATAATACCATTCTAACAATAATAGAAGACGGTACCATTGATAATACAACTGACTTAAAACTAGTTGGTAAAAACTATTCAGGGTACGGTGAAATACAAAACGAAAATTTTGTATCATTGTTAGAAAACTTTGCTTCGGCAAACCAACCTCCAAGACCAATTGCAGGTCAACTTTGGTTTGACACAGACGATGACGGCCAAGGCAGATTAAAAGTATATGACGGTAACGCAAATAAGTTTTTCAACCCTTTAGCAAATTTAAGAATTGGAGTATTGCCAGGAACTCCATCAGCGTCTAATGTAAATAAAGGCGACTTATGGTTTGATGATGTACAGCAACAGTTACATGTTTATAACGGTTCTGCGTTTGTACTAGTTGGTCCTAAGCAAGCAAGTGCTAACCAAACAGAATGGGTAGAAACACTAGTTTATGATAACTTATTATCCCCAAGCGACACAACAGCAGAATTAAAAGAACCACATGAACACTATGTATTAAAAGGTGTTGTTGATAACAAAGTAATGTTTGTTGCATCAAAAGATGCATTTACACTAGATACTGGAAGTTCTATTCAAGGATTTAATTATATACACCAAGGAATTACACTAGTTGATTCAGACGATTCAACAGGTGTTCAAAATGGTGTAGAAAGATTTCATGGTACAGCATCTAACTCAGATAGATTAGGTGGCACTGATGCTGTAGAATTTATACAACGTGCAACAGCCGTATTTACTGATAGAGTTGATATTGCAGATGCAGACGGACTACGTATTGGTAGTTCAACAGAATTTGTATTAAACACATCAGGCGGTAATGCACAAGTTACACACAACCTACATGGCGGCTTAATTAAAATAGCTGCACATGACGGAACAGGAACTAAGCATACTCCACTTATTATTGATCCAAACAGCACACCAGCAAGTATTAGACCTGACGGTGACGGAGTTTATAGTTTAGGTACTTCGGGAAATAGATGGAGTACTGTACATGCTGTAAACTTTACAGGTACTAGTGAAAAAGCAGACTTATTAAAAGTAGGTGTAAACTATAGAAGTGCATCAACAGCGGCTACAGCGAACACAATAGCAACAAGAGATGGGTCAGGCGACTTATATGCTAACTACTTCCAAGGTACCGCTACAAACGCAGATTTAGCGGTTAACGCAACAAATATTGCTGTTGATGGGTCTAGTTACGCAACAGGCTCTGCAAGTGCTACAGCAAGCTCTGTAGCGGTTAGAGACGCCAGTGGTAACTTAACAGCAAATCAATTTAACGGTGTTGCTACTAGATCAGCTACGTTACAAGAAGGTAGCGAAAACAGATCAGCGGCAGTTATACCAACACCAGATACAGTAGTAGTTAGAGACTCAGCTGGTGCAATTAATGCTTCAACATTCTACGGAGCATTAGACGGAACATCAGACAATGCTACTAAATGGCAGAATGATTTAACACTTAACTTTACAGGTGATGCAACAGGTACAGTAACATTCAATGGTGACGAAGGATCATTAAATGTTGCACTAACAACATCAGGAGATTCAGTAACATTAGGCACTGACACAACAGGTAATTTTGTTGAGCGTGTTATACGTGATACTGGTGAAACATATTTAAATGTAACAGTTAATAATAGTGTTAATCCTTCAAGTTATCCTTCCTCAGCAGAAAATGCTTCTATTAAATTAGGCTTAAATGCAGCTTCTGCAAATACAGCAAACTATGTAGTTGCTAGAGATGCTTCAGGTGACTTTGCAGCTAATGTTGTAACAGCAAGTAAATTTATGGGGCAAGTTAATGAATCAGGAACAGCAAATGACGGTTACTTTGATAACTTAACTGTAGGAACACTTACTTCTGCTACACTTAACTTAGCAGGAGCATCGGGTACACTTGCAATAACTGAAGGTGGTACTGCTGGTACTACAGCTGCAGAAGCAAGAACTAACTTAGATGTTTATTCTAAAGCAGAAACATATACACAAGCAGAAGTTGATAGTGCTATTTCATCAGGTGTAGGAGGTGTAAGTACAACTTCAATATCTAATGGTACTAGTAGTGTAGCAATAACTGGTTCAGGCGGTGACATTACTGTAACAAGATCAGGTGCAACTCATGCTGAATTTACAGCAAACGGAATTGAATTATCCGTAGGTACTTTTGTAGGCGACCTATCAGGTAATGCTGTAACTGCAAACTATGCTGACTTAGCAGAGAAATATACAACTAACGAAAAACACCCAACAGGTACAGTAATGGCAATTGGCGCACAATCAAGTTTTGAAGCAGAAAGAGCTGTATTTGGAGCAATACCAGTAGGTGTTATATCTGCAAAACCAGCGTTCTTAATGAATGCAGAAGCAGACGGACAACCACTAGCACTTAAAGGACGAGTTCCAGTGCTTGTAACGGGCTCTGTAAGCAAAGGACAAGCGGTTTACGTGCATGATAACGGAATTGCTAGTACACAGTTTAACGGACAACAAATAGTAGGCGTAGCGTTAGAATCAAGCGAAGAAGAAGGTACTAAACTAGTTGAATGTATACTAAAATTGTAATACACTAACAAATTAAAGCCAAAAAAAAAGCACCTTAATGGTGCTTTTTTTATGAATGCATTTTAATTATTAATGTAAGTCTGCCCAAGCAGAGCCTGTGTATACTTGTAATTTTGTATCTGTAGTGTTAAACACCACCATACCAGCCGCAGCTGTTAGTGCATTACGTTGTGTAGTTGTCATACTAGCAAACTGAACAGCAGTACCAAAGTCTGCAACTGTACTATTAACAGTCATATAGTTATTAAAGTTTGCACTATTTTCAAAGTCTCCAGGTGTATCAAAATCACCAGTAAACTCAGCAACTCTTAAACTTGCAGATGTTCCGCCAAAGGTTAGTAAGTCATTACCGCCAAACCCTAAATGTCCACCATTTGTAGTTAACGAACCTGATATGTCTAAGTTACCTTTTACAAATATTTCACCACCGTCGCCGTCTTGAATTTCAATAGTTTTTACTTCTATAGTGTCTGTTAAGACTCTACCAAGTCCGCCGCCTGCACCTGGAACAAGTCTTACATCTGTTCCATTAGGACCTTCAGTGTTTCCACTACCAACTCTTAAATCTTGATCTACTTGTACATCTGATAATGTTTGCAAAGAAGGAGTTACAACAATAGCTGACGAGTCAGCACTATCAATTAAATTAGTGAACACGTTACCAGTTAAATTACCTGCAACGTCACCTGTTACATCACCTGTGATATTTCCAACAAATGCGGTTGCGTATAGTGTACCAGTAGAGGCATTATATGTGTATGCACTTTGATCTGTTTTTATAGTTAAAGTACCAGTCGCGCCAGTTCCAAACATTGGAAAACAAGTTGTATCTGCACTTTCGTCATTTACATCAACTGATGTTGCTATAGCCGCTGTACCTGATGTATCGTTAGAAAGTGTACCACTTATTACCGTTGCTGGTATTGTACCGTTTACACCGTCTACTAATAATGTTGAATTATCTGCAAATACAGAGCCTGTAATATCACCGTCAAATGTACCGTTGTAACTATTTCCATCAGCAAGTTCTCGTGATGTAATAACATCTTCAGCTACCATAGTTGCTGTAATAGCATCAGCGGTCCCGTCGACAATATAGTTTTGTGTTGAATGATTGCCCCAACCATATGCTGTATCCCAGTTAGTTGCTTCTGTACCTGAAACAACTGCACTAGGTATAATATTATTAACAGCATCTACTAATAGTGTTGAGTCATCTGCAAATACACTACCGGATACATCACCGTCTAGTTTAGCGGCGTGTATAGTATTCCATTTTAATGAAGTTGAACCTAAGTCATAAGTTGAATCAGCGTTAGGAGTAATGCCGCTATCAACTTGTGCTGTGATTGTAAGTGTGTCGCCTGCAGCATCGCCAATGTCAATATTGCCGCCTGCTGTAATGCTTCCTGTTGCTGTGATATCACCAGTAATATTAATATTACCAGTTCCTATAATATTGTTTCCGCCTAGTGTTAAGTCACCGCCTAAAGAAGCAGCTCCTAGTTCGGATAAAGTCTTTGGTCCAATTTCAATACCGCCTGCTGTAGTATTGTCACCAATATATAATTTGTCGGTATCCGTAATGTAGACCAGTTCGCCCTCGGCAAATACAACACCTGTGCGTTCTGACTCAATACCTCGTCTGATCTGTAAAGCCATTCGTTAACTCCTAGTAATAATAGTTTCTACTAGTATTTATGCCTTTTACACAGAAACAATTACTTTCCAAGTTTAAGAAATCGACGAGTTCTTTTGGTGATATCTTTCTTAACACGTTCAGTATCCAGTCTAAAGTCTACAGTTTGGATAGCATCTTCATACTCGTCAAACAGCTCATCTAAACTGTCTTGAACGCTAGTAATCTCTTTATTTTTAGGACTATTAAGATCAATATCCCATACCTTGCCATCTTTAAACGTAACTCTGATAGAATGTAGATACTCTAAAGGTACTACATTCATATCAATTTCGTCAAAAACTTCTGGCCAATGACCTATTACTTCGGGAGGTAACTTCTTCTTTTTAGGTTGCTTTGGCACTGGCTTTGGTCTTCCTTTTCGTAGGGACCAACTCCTCTGCCTGTTCTCTCAGTCTCTTTGCCTCTTTATACAAAGTGTCTGCTTGTGAACGGTACTGAGCAGCTAGTGTAGCATCGTCTAACACTGTCTCTTCTGTTACTGTTGTTGGAGCAACTGTATCTGTTGTAGCAGAAATCGCTTGTCCACTTCCACCTGTAACAGCAAGATCTTCAACCGTAATTCCTTTTTGATCTGCAATCAGTTTATTAAGTTCATTTAGCATGACTGAACTTTTATTATCTGGAGTCATTTCAATTTCTTCAGTTTTCATTTTGTATAGTTTACCATACTTGTGAAAACCTTTTAGCATGTTCATGCCGTCGGGCAATGTAACTCTATTCATTGCATCCGCTAGTTCGTCAGCATTTTGTGCCGCATTTGATTCAATCAATGTCATTAATGAATCGTGTTCTGCCGCATTCAATGACTCAGTAGGAACTACTAAGCAATTATCAGGTTCACCTGGTAGCACTCTAAATGCTACAGCAACCTTTTTCTTAGATCCTACGTGTCTTCCGATATGCTTTAGTGACTGGGCCATATTATTCTCCTGCGGGAGCGTCAGCCGCTGTTTCCGCTTTTTCGCCTTCTGGCTGTGCTTGTTGAGCTTGTACAGCAAGCAAGAAGTTTTCTAATTTAGTGTAGGTTTGTCCTACAGTGGTCATTTCGTTTGGTTTAAATGCACCACGTTGACTAGCAACATCAATAATAGTTTTTAATGCATTTAGGTCTTGAACAGTAAGATCCGGAGCTGCTTGAGGTGCTTCACCTGTTGCTTCTGGAGCTGCTGCTTCATTTACTTTAGTTTCTTCTGACATAATTATCTCCTTAATAATAGTAGTATTTAACTGTCGTTGTTTATTTGTATTTTAAAAGTGGACAAGCCAGCATAAAGTATGCAAGCTCTTTACCGTCTTCAAACGCTACATTAAGCATAGAGTTGACTTGATTTTGCTCATCTACCTTTAAAACTTTACCTACGTAAAACCTTCCTTTAAGGTTTTTTCGTATCCATTTATTTAATGCTTCTTCCATATTATAGGTGTAATTAATGGCTATAGACTCAAAGTGCTTAGGCTGAATCTTAGTTCTCCTAATGCCAAACACATTCAATGGATTTGGTTCTTTAAGTTTTACCATTAAGCGGCATCCTCATAGTGAGTAGTTATACCAAACGGTGCTTGTAAACTTCTCTCATGATTTGAATGAATGACAAATACTGTTTCACAGTAATCTTCGTCACCCCAACTACCCCATGGGTAACCATCTGTAAACATAATAAACTTTTTAGGCTGTATATCATGTTCTTTCATGTATTCCCAGTTGCAGTCAAATTCAGTTCCACCGCCACCAATAATTTCGTAGTCTTCTAATCTTTCGCCGCCGTCTGCACTAAACTCTGCTTCGTTATAAACGGCTGTATCAAAACACCATAATTTAATATTATAGTCTTGATACTCATCCATAATACCTTGTACTTCACCTAAGAAGTCTTCTGCTTGTCTATTACCAATTGAACCAGACATATCAACAGCAACACAAATGTCAATTGTTTCGTCAAAGTTTTGTCCAGGTAGTACAGCACTCATATGCCAACCTTTACGTGAAGGACGCATAAATGTAAAATCATTTTTAATAGTACTCTGAATTTGCTGACGTAAAATTTCACGCCAATTCATTTTAGGCTCTGTAAGTTGAGTAATCATTCTTTCAACTTCTTTAGGTGTGTTTCCAGCACCTGACGACTGAGCCGCTGTCATCATGTTTTCTTTAATTTCATCACGGATTTCACGTAATTGTTCTTTTGAGTACTTAGGTTGTTTTGTAGATTTATTACCGTTACCACCGCTTTCTTCTTCACCTTCTCCGTCTTCACCTTCCCAGTCTAAGTGTTCGTCAAGCAATTCGCCTAGTTGTTCAAGTAACTCTTTACCGTTTTCTTTTGCTTGTTCATAAATGTCATCATATACTTCTTCAGAAGACCAACCGTCATATTTAAAGTCTTGGAAGCAATCAATGAAGCTAGGTTTTACACCAATACGATCACGAACAAGTAAATTGTTTACAATATAGTCAGCGGCAATATTGTGTATTTGAGGATCTCTATCTTCTCTACGTGTTAAGTGATCAAATACACAGTGTAAGATTTCGTGTGCAATAACAAATTCAATTTCTTGATTTGACATTGCATTAAAGAATTGTGTGTTAAAAAATAAGTTTCTACCGTCTACAGCGGCAGTGGGCAACCAATCGTCTGCGGATTGAATACGTAAACGTGTAGCCATATTACCAAAGAATGGATGACGTAACAAAAGACCAATACGTGCAACAATAATCCTATCCATTACATCTTTACGCATTTCTTCTAATGCTTCAGGTGTAATATCCGGGTCGGGTGTCCAGTGTTTAGTTCCTGCAACGCTCATGTGCTATATCCTCTTTGCATTGTTTATACTGTTAGTATATAGTAAATCGACATAAAAGTCAAGAAGAAATGGACGTTTTTTGTACGGGAACGTCCAAACCCAACACACCTTAAGACCTTGTTTGAGCGGCCTTAATATACTTTCCAAAACGCTCATGGAACTCATCAAAACATTCAATTTCGTCTGGATCAATAGGCAATTCATATTGTGTCAACGCCAATTTCATACCCATAACTACCAGTTCAGTTTCGAAGTTATCCATTGCAAAACGTAAAAAGTTATTAACTTTATCGTTAAACTTCTTATCGTTTTTATCTGAGCTTTCTTTTAGTTCGTAGCAAAGTGAAACAGTGAGGGAATACATAGCACTGATTTCTTTCTGTTTCAACTCATTTACCTTACCATCTAAAATATCTGATGGGTTAGGCATAGTTGACGCTACTTTACGGTGTGCCATAAACTTAACAGCAAGACCTTCACCAATGGCACCTGATACAAGGTCGGTTGTAGTTTCTGCATCTAAGTCATCATCTAACAACTCGGATACAAAAGTCCACGAACGTGGAGTTGCAAAAGAACGGCTTGGACTTTTTGGATCAAAGTCATATAAGTCTTTCTTTGCAAACTGTAAGTAACCTGCAACATCAGCATGGATATTGTGTTCTACAGCCCACTGGAACCAATCGTCGAATGATACAGTAAGTTCTAAGTGAACAAAACGGTTTGCCAACGGTGCTGGCATTCTGTATGTTACACCTTTATCTGCATCACGGTTACCTGCCGCAACAATTAGTACATTGTCTGGCAGTTTGTAAGTGCCAATCTTACGATTAAGAATAAGTTGATATGCAGCCGCCTGTACAGCAGGTGCCGCAGAATTCATTTCATCTAAGAAAAGAATAATATATTTGTGCTTCTTTGCAAATTCTTCTGTAGGAAGTTCTGCAGGCGGAGCCCAAACCATTGTATTCTCATTACTATTGAAGTAAGGAATACCTTTAATATCAGTTGGCTCCCATAATGACAAACGAATGTCAGTTACATGGGCATCAAGGTCGTTACCAATTTGGTGTACAATCTCTGATTTGCCAATACCTGGGGGACCCCATAAAAAGATCGGACGCTTCTTTTTCATTGCGTGAAAAATACTGCTCTTTGCTCTGTTAGGAGTGATTTGTCGAATAGCTACGTTTTCCATATGTATTACCTCTCTTGGTGTATTTCAGTTATCAGTGCTAATTTCTAACTATGTATATATAATACGCTCAATAGGGGACAAAGTCAACCTTTTTTGGCAGATAATTAATCTTTTTCTTGTCTAGATAATGCTTTGGCTAGTCCGTACTTGCGTAGATCTCCTGAAAAGAGACCCAATTCGACAGCCTTTCGTTCGCTTGTAACAAAGATACTATGTCTTGATATGTAGTAAGGACAGTCAATAAATTTGTCTAAGAATATAATAATTTGTGTAGTTATAGGCATATCGGCGGGATAAGGTATTTCGTATGTGGCTAATTGTATAGTGTTAATAACATCAAAGCCTGTTTCGGTAAGACGCAAACCTCCGGTTGTTTTTTCTCTTGTATTTTGCCACCACAACGGCATGTACTCGGCTACAGCTGCATCGTTCACAGTTTTGTCAAGTTGTTTTAGAAAGACCTTAGTGTATGTCTCTTTCCAGTTCATTCTGTCGTAACAATCTCACCAGAGGTTAACATTACAACTGTAAAGTCCTCACAGTTGAATAGATCGTTAAGTTTTTTTGATAAGTTTATTGCATGTCCTGGATTTGAAAAGGAAACTTTTTTGTATTTTGGTCCAGGATAATTTGTGATAGCATTTAGACTTTTAAGATTAAAAGGTTTGTTTTTATAAAATACAGCCCATATTGCTTCTGCATCTAAAATCTGTTCAGCACGATAAGTTTTCTTATCTATATGCTCTAAAAGTATTTTTGGTTTAGGTCTGCTCATATGCGTAATCCTTAATTATGTACGCATATATTTATCTCTTTTTATTGGTAAACTACGTAGTTTACTTCCAGTCGCCACTTCCGCCATCTAAGCTCACTTGTATAACTTCGTCATTACCCTTGCTGTATGACGCTATAAGACGCTCTAAATCGCCTTCTAAGCGTGACATAGTGATACCTAATGTATATGCTAATGCCTTTGCTTCTGTTATACTAAGTTTAACTTCTTTAGCATTACCGCTGTCAGCAACCTTTACCTTTTGTAAGAATTGCTGAATAGGGAATGTGTTTAGTGGTTCATTTTGCATTTTCAATACTCAATGCTTGACGCATTTCAATATCTGTTTTGAATGGGCCTTTAAAGTCGTAACGCTCAATTGTAATTAGTTTAGGACAAAAACTTTTGACCCAACCTTTATCAAAATGTATAATATAATAACCTGCACAATACAGACTTTTACTTTTATTACTTTTAGTAAACAACGGTAATTTATTTTTTACATCATACAAACTATTGTAAGGAACACAACTTGTTGGGAAGTTATACACTTCTTTAGTTGGAACTTCTTCTGGTACAACTTGTGTAATAGTATCTACAAAAACATCGTTACCAAATGTTTTCTTTAAGGCACGTTCGCTATCAAAATATTGAGTTGCGGCACCCGAACTGAAAAGATACTTGTCTTCTGATAATGAAAGAGTTCCTACTCGTTCTCCATCACTTTCAACAATCCAAAATTTATCTTTTAAAATAGTTTTTGCTTTCATCATTTATTCCTTACTCCGGATACCTTGCATTTAGCGGTTCTGCAAAGTATTGTGCTTGATCTGCAATACGTTGCATATCCCACTTAGCACAAAATTTCATAAGACGCATACCTACTTGTTGTACTTCTTTAGGCTTTGCGTTTTCTGCAATAGTGTTATTAATTATCTCTCTAATCTCGTCAGGTTGTGCTGTCAAGTCACATAGTATAACATTACGAGTATAATCATCTAGTACACGATGTTCAGCACCTTCATGATCAGTCCAACGTTGTAACATCATGTTATTCCAATTAAAGCCTTTGCTGTCTTTGTCTTCAAACGCTTCTATAAGACCTACTTTGTTCTTAGTGCCTTTCTTACGTACACCTGGATATGCACTAAACACATTATCACTAGTGTCGCCACGCATACACTTTTCAAACAACATGAATGCAGGGTCAGGCGCAGGCTTAGCCTCTTTAGTCTTTTTATCTATTACATGATTACCTTTCTTGTCAAAGTAACCTTCGTGTGTAATTGTAACGTCTTGTATGCCGTTATACTGTTTACAGTTAGGTGCAATAAGTTGTGCAAAGTCACCGTCAGTACTAATAATAACATGATTATCATTAGGATGTGATTGTACCCAACCTGCAATAAGATCATCTGCTTCTAATTGCGGATGTCGCATAACTGTACAATTAGTCTTAGTATCTACAAAGTCTTTAAACTCGTCAAAGATCTCCCAAAACACTTTATCTTCTTCAGACTCAGTAACAGTCATCTTATCACGTGCAACTTGTCTATTACGCTTATAAGGTTCGTAAAAGTCTTTACGCCAGCTACGTCCTTCTAAACAAAATACAACATGATCTGCTTCAAAGTCTTGCCATGCCTTTTTAACACCACTAAGTGTGATGTGTAAAGCCATGCCTACTTTAGTATCTAAGTCGCCACGAACTACGTGTCGAGCTCTAAAAAAAGTGTTTGCTGTATCTACTAATACATAAGTTGCCATTATATTGCCTTTAGTGTTGTGTTAATAACTATATTGTACGCTCTTTTACATACAAAGTCAAGCATTAAGATACTTCGCTTTTGTCTTTATCTAACGGAACTACGTTAATATAGCCCATATCTCTATCAATACTTTGGCCTTCTTCTTCAAGCATTTGAATTACAATACTTCTAAACCATTTATCAATAATTTCTTCGTTAGTTTCGCCTTTATATCCTGCATCCAAAAGTTGTTCAATAAACTCGTTATTCCAATCAAGTTCAAAAAACCCATTTCTAATGTTTTCAGGATTGACTTGTGTATCTAGTACAGCAACCCAAGGTTCGCCTTTTGCTGTAGCGGCTGCTTTTTCTTTATCAAGAATAGCTCTACGCTCTTGTTCTGTAGTTTTTACATTTTCTACAGTTTTTTCTTTTGTAGCAAAAGGATTTAATTTATTAATTATATCTTTCATTTACAGTCCTGCCTTCCGAGCTCTATGCTCTGGTGTTTCGATTGGTGCATTCATTGCACGTCGGTGTTGTTCATTATGGTACCTATCAAGTTCACCTCGACTAAGTCCCCCATGCATTGCCGAAAAGGTCGATATGGAGTCTTGGTGTAAACCTCCATCCTTGCGCCATGCATAATTCAGCCACTTCCTTAACGTTAAGTTTATATTCTTCAGAGCGTCCTCCGAGCGGCATAAGATATACCGGACAGTCGACCCCGGCGCTCCTATACTCAGTAACAGCTCTTTTAACTTCTTCAACGTCAATGCTGTCAGCCACAACAAACTTAAGATAAAGTTTACTATTAAGAACACTGAAATACTCACTAGCAATATCAGGGTTAATAGCATCCTCCCAGCGTTCTCCGCTGACACTAAGTTTTGGGGAACAACTCCAAGTGACTTCAAATCTGTCTTGATTGTTAAGATAGTCTCTGAAATCAGGTCGTAACTTCTGCGAAGTATTTGTTTCAAATGTAACATTTTTTAAGTCTCTCATCTGCGGGTGTTCTAATAGCTCTGCATAGAATCTCTGCCACCCTAACAAAGGTTCTCCGCCTGTGAATATTAAATGAATATCTTGTCCATTATCTAATGTCCACTGTCCGTTAGGAGTCAAACTCAATAAGTGTTCAACTACTTCATCTACAGTTCTATCCATCATAAACTTTTTAAATTCTGGATAGATACTTGCATATGTATCACAGCCTGTATGTATTACAGGTAAGTCTGTAAACTTTTCAACAGTGTTAATTATATTGCTGTCAAGTAATTCTTTTACTTCAGGATTATGTTTTACACCGTCTGCTCTAGCAGGTGTTCCACGTTCTAGTCCAAAGTTCATACAACGAAAGTTACAACCGAAGGTACGTAAGAATACACTAGGTACTCCTACAAACTTGCCTTCGCCTTGCACACTATAAAATGCTTCTGAATATCTAAGTTTCATAATCTATTCCTATCTATCACAAGCATATGATTGTTGTAGTTTAATATTATCCATAAACTCTTTCTTTGTTCCTGCGTCATCTTTAAATGCGCCTTTCAATACAGTTGTTTGTGTAAGACTACTATGTGCCTTAACACCTCTGTTTTCAACACAACCGTGTGTTGCTTGTACATACACACCTAAGTGTTCTGCACCTGTTGCCTTCTGTATTTCACGTACAATGTCATTTGCAAGTTCTTCTTGGAGTGTACCTCGCATAGCACACCATTGTGCAATACGTGTATACTTACTTAAACCAATCAGTTTGTCTGATGCAATAATACCAATGTATGCTACACCTCTAACAATCTGATGATGATGTGAACACATACTTGTAAGTTCACTACGCACAACTAACATACCTTCATAACGATCATCGCTGTCATTTGGAAATGCTGTTGCCGCAGGCATTGCTTCATAACGTCCTGCCATTAGCTCGTTGATATACATCTTTGCAAGACGTTTACCTGTGCCGTTACTATTAGGATCGTTTTCTGTATCTATTACAAGACCTTGTAATACGTCTTCAAACTTAACAGCAAGCTCATCAATTAGTATTTGCTTTTCGCCGTCTTTAATATAGTCTGAAATATTGTCGCCTGCCCAGAAGCGTTTGTTTGCTTGTTGCAAACGGGCCTTTATCTCTTTGGATTTATCCATTTTTTTATTCTCCGATGTTTAGGCAGTGGATTGCCGTTAAAAATACAATGTACAATATAACTTACATTATACATTGTATTTAGGTTTTTGTCAAGTATTTTATCCAAAATACTTTTCTAACATTTCTAAGCGATCATGTGCAGAAGCCATGGCATCTAGTTCTTTTTGGATAGTTTCGATAATATCCGAATGTTCACCAATGCCAACTACTTTTTGCATGTATACTTCAATGTTAGTTTTGTGCAATTCTATCTCCGCTTCAGCGTGTAGTCTTGCCGCCTTAATCATTTGTTCCTTCAAGTCCATAGTTCCTTTCCTTTTAATATTTTTGTTTAGATGGAATGACGCCCCGTACGCCGCCTTTCGGATCTTCCATGTCTCCATCACGACGGAAGATTAAATGTACATGCGGATACATAACTGTCTGTCCCGCACTAGTACCTATATTTAGGCCAATGTTATAACCTGTTATGGTAGTCTTATCTGACTCAACATTGTCATTGCCCATTGATAAAGCAAACTTAAAACATTTATTAATTTCGTCTTGTGTTGCTTCTTTTGGTACTACTAATAAGTGTCCTTCGGTTACTGGATACTTATCTTCAAACACTACAAAGTCTCTAGTGTCTAAAAAAACATTACTCCATGGTGCTCTACTTTCTTGTTGAGCTTTTTCTAATGTATCATGCATCATATGTGCCTACTATTTCCCAAGGATAAACTAACCAAATATCTTCATCTGCTTTGTTAACTTCGTGTGCTGAATAATCAACACCATCAAAATTACTTGCAAGGTTCTCAGTTAGTGTAGCAAATCTTACATTTTTATTCCATACAGTACCCCAACTACTTTCGTTAGGTAAACAACTTGCCTGCCAATCTTGTTTGATCCACTCAAGTGTTGCACCTGTATCGTTAATATCATCTACAATTAAAATGTTTTTACGTTTGTTAACGTCCCAACGGCTTTTAGTTACAGCACGTTCTTCTTCGTCAATGTAACCAAACGCATCACTAGACATCCAACAGTTGCTTTCCTGATAACTATCGCCGTCACGTAATGCTACTTTAAGTGCTTCACAGCGAACGCCTAACATATGCGACAGTATTGTAGCAGGTACATTACCACCACGTGTAATACCTACAATGTAGTCTGGCTTCCAGTTATCTTTCTGCATCTGCATTGCGATATCTATACACATTTTTTCAACGTGTCCCCATGTGTAATAATGTTTCTTCATTCTTCTTTATCTCCGGTCTTATAAAATTGTATAGTAGGTGTAAAACGCCATGTGTTTCTAAACCCAGTTGCTGAATGTAGTAAGTTACCTTTAAATATTACTAATCTTCCTGGTATAGGTGCTATTGAAAGTACAACAGGATAATCTAATGTGTCCGTTTTAATTTCTTTACTAGCATCTAACATATCAGCGGGCATTATAAATTTAGTTTCGCCACCTTCGTTTATATCCCAATACTGGTTTGCATAAAAAATAGCGGTCCAGCCATCTTCAGAATCTTCGTGATACATTGCATTTTCACGTGGTCCAAATAAATTAACGTGATGCCTACCTTCCGGAATATCTTTTAGTTCTGGAATATTTTTACGGCAATAGTCTTCAACTACTTTGTACCAATTGTCGTTACCTTTACCTACGTTAACCATTCCAGTAGGTGCTTGAAAGTTTTGTAATGACATTTGATCAATACTTCCATAGCCATAGTTCAGTGTTGTAACTTCAGCCGCGATTGCATTTAGTTGCTGTTCTGTAAATATGTCGTCATACGTTTGTATGTCTCCATTAAAGTAATTAGTATGTTTCAAACAGAATTCCTTTTATATTCATCAACTAGCTCATCTGAATTTAATCTCTTGCCAATTGTTCTTTTAGCACCATTTCCAAGTGTTCTTTCTATAACACCACTATTGTATTCAACATCAGTTACAGGCCCGTGTTCAAAATCTTCAGGATTGGTTTCATACCACATACTTTTTGTAGTATGTGCATGTATAGATTTAACCTGTTTGGCCCAAACTTCTGCTTCCAATTTCACTCTTTGCCTTTCAACAACATCATCATATTGACTCATTATATTAATCCTTAGTGAGATATGTCTCACTATCTATCCACCGATAACCGGTATTTTTAACCCAAGGTAAAAATCCCCAACTCTTGGCTTTCTTACCCATATAAAATAAACTCCAACAAGGAATCTCATTTCCATTGGCGTCTTTTTCTAATTCTAAAAAGTGTAAGTCATCTGACTTACGATATCGAAAGTGTCCTGGTCCTCTCCATACTTTATGGGAACCGCATACATGTCCTTCACGAGCATATATAGGAAGATTTTCCCAATAGCCACCTTTAAGAATTAATGTTGCATAACTCCATGGATGATCATGGAGAACATCTTCATCGCTTTTTAAAACTTTGTGTAATGTGATATTAAACGGAAAGTTCTTTCTGTCTTTTAAGAAAAGATAGTAGCGAACTAAGTATGGTTCATTACTGTCTCTGTCTTTAATTACACGTTTACGTCCTTTAAAAAAGTTTAGCATTAGGTTGAACCCTTTATAGTTTCTAATGTTTCAATTTTTGCTAGTTCGTGTTCGTATGCTTCTGCGGCACGTTTTAGTCCTGCATACTTTTCTTCTTTTTCAATATCTCTACTTACAACACCTAGTACACGTTGCAGATCTTTAATAGACTGCATAACGTCTACACCACCTACTTTTAATTCACCTTCGATACAAACATCGCTATTGGTTATGCCAGTAGTATAAATTGATGAAGGATCAGTAGTAAAACTGTCGTCCCAACTAGAAGTGTTTATAGTAATACTGTTATCAGTATACAATGAGTCGCTAGTATAAATTGATTGTAAGGTATCTGTACTTGATCCAAGGTCAATTGTATATGTTTCTGTATCATCGTTCATCGCTAATCACCGTATACAAGTCTTTGCCGCTGAAGAAGTCTTTATTAAGTTTAGATACTTGTTTTGCAATACTTGGAAGGAAAGACTCGTAGTTTTCCATGTATTCAACTATCTGAGCAACAACTTTATCTTTATGATGTAAGTATGCATCATAGTCTTCAGTCCATTTGCTGTCATATTTAAATTCAGGTAATGCCATTTCACTGTAACTTAGTCTATCTGGCACCATAGGTATAGCATTAACTAATGCTCCTTCATACCAACTAATACCTAATGTTTCTTGTAGGTTAGCACTAAACACAATCTTAGCTTCGCCTAGTAAATTATGATATTCATTTTTTGTAAGTTGTTGTTCTTGACATACTACAAATTCATATTGAGGTAAACGTTGTTTTAAATCTCTAAAAATATCAACTTGTTTCTCAGGAGCAACACGATGTGGGAACAAGATCAAGTCTCGCTTTTCCATACCTTTGTAACTATCTAAACTGTTCTTTAGATATTCCATAGGCCATCCTACACGTTTCATTTTAGTTTGATCAACTACGCCCATTTCAAGTGCAAACGTTTCTGCAAACATATCCCAATGAAATTCACTTGCAAAAAAATTGTCATCGTAACATTCAAACATTGAATATTCTGCATGTCTGACCCAAGGTTTATCTCCTATAAGTCTACCTAAGAAATCTTGTGGATCATAACTGCCTGCATGCCAAAGTCCGCCAATACAAATATCAACGCCTAATAGTTCGGCCATGTAACGAAGTTGTATAACAGTAGGATTCCAAGCATCCGTGTATAGGAAATAGTCATCATCATTAATGGTTCCATTACAGAACATTTCTCCTATTTTTTCTAACTGTTTGCTTTTATAAACATTTGTACCACCGAAGTTAAGAAACGCCCCAGGTGTTGTAGCCTGAGGAGTATCTCCACCACTAACAACTTCTACTTTTTCATTCGTAGCTCGTTGCAGTTGCTTTGGAAGATGTTCTTTCCATTGTTTAGTATAGCGTGTATCAACTGCTTCAATGTCTACGATATAGATAGTCATTAGTTCCTCCGTTTGTTTATATTGTTGCGTCCTGCATTACGAGCTTTTGCACGAAGCCAGCCTTGGTATTTTTTATATGCTTCCCATACAGGTGCACCTTCTTTGTATAAGTCTTTTTCATTAAAGACTTTACCTTCAAAGCGACAGTAGTCGCGAAACTTGTCAAGATCGTCATAGATGTCCATAACTTTCGGAAAGTTCTTTGCCATTGTAGTTTTCCTTTTGATAATAGCATTTAGGGTTTTGGGTAAAAGATTTGACAGCCATTCTCTCCATCTTCGGAGACATCAATCTCAACAAAGCGGCCGGGATACTTTGCTGAAATTTGTGAATATAGATCGTCTGCGATCATTTCACACGATTTGTAATCTAGTACGAGCACCGCACCGTCGGAATCATTATAGAGCTTTTCGAGCCATCTTTTGAACTGGATGAATTCGATGTCTCTATCGTCATGGAACACTTCGATACGCACCCTGAAGTGGAAAATATGACGATGAGGATAACCAAGGAACGAAACGTCCATGTCATCACCTGTTGCAAGTTTTGGGTCATCTAGTGCCGCCGGATATTTATGAATACCTTCTTTTCTAAAGGTTACCCATATACTCTTTTGTGAGTTATTTATTGTATTTTCCATTCTATCCTCTCTCATTCTACGAAGCATGTAGTCGTAATAACGTTCTTGCATTGTTTATAGTATACTTTCATTTAATTACTTTGTCAAGTCCATATTTGCTCCAATCGGTAAATTTTTCTCTATCCAAAAGGTCATGCAAACTATGGCACCAAACACCTGGGTTAGTTGCCTTAAAATCTTTATCGTCAATCTTCAACATAGTGTTGTAGTTCCACTGTTTCACATAAGGCAATGGAATGCGTAGTTGTGGAATAAAGTTATTGTATTCTACCATAGCAGACTCTAACATACCTTCTGCATGATCAATTGGAAGATCTAATGAACAAAGATATCCTTCATCTAAGAAAGGCATTATCATTTTTTCAAAACGCTCCCAGTTACCTGCATCTGCTGGAAAGTCTGTACCAGGGTTAAATGAATGGTTAGCACCAAAAAAGATATGCTTACAATCCAATTTATTGTAGTATGTCAAAATAGTATCTACATCTTGAAGTCCATCTACAAATAATGTCTTTAAACCGTAAGCAGGAGTTTTTTCGACTTCTACACCTACAAATAAAACAGGTGTTTCTAAAACGCCATCATCATAATCTCTTTTCATATCTCTTTCAGCCTTTTCTCTAATCTATATATTTCGTCTTTGAACCATAACTTTTTGGTCTTCATCATGTTAATTTCGGAGTCAGTTGCAAACTTATTATAACGATTAATTATGCTATCGTCAAGTTCTCTATGACGTTTATATAAAATATCTAATTGATTCGCTATTTTTTCGTGTTCATCACTGTAATTGCTCATCCTCAAGTTCCCCTAACTTACTTTCTTGTTCTTCAGTATATTCACCTGCTTCTAATTCTTCTTGTTGTGGCGTTTCTTCTACATCAAACAATGCGTTAAAATATGTACTAGAATTTACAGTCTTTTTACCAATAGCACCCCTAGTACCAGGTATGCTCATCCAGAATTTACTAAACTCTTCGATAATTGCATTTGCTTCATCTCTATTGTCTGTCATAAAGATTGCTTCGACTATGTCTTTAAAGTAGACTCTATCAAAACGTTCGTCTACTAACATCTTAGGAGTTATACCTGCATCATACTGTCTGTTTGCTTCTTGTACAGCATTAATATGACTCCATACATTGTGACCCATTTGTATTGCGTAACTAAATGAATCCCAAGATGTTTTACCTTCTTTACCTATTTTGTTTAGATCGCCGGGCTTATAGTAACATACATCATTTACAAGTAGTCCGTCAGTTACTGGACTATCCTCAAAGTTTTTAAAGATACCATCTTGTAATACAGCATCGCGGAATGTTCTAGTATCAGTTGCATATTTTTTATCATCTATACTAGGCACCATTCGATAAGTCCACTTACCTCTATCAGGTGTTTCGTTTTGAATGTATACTTGCCCATTTGCTGTAGCAAGGAAAGGACTAGCACAATCAAATGTAACCATAAAGTTTGGGTTATGATACTTACGAACAGCTCTTTGTATGTCTGTTAGTAATGTAGCCCATTCTAGTTTACTTGTACCTAAGAAGTGCATTACATCATGTACTCCTTGTTCCAGTAGTCCGTCAAATTTCAATGCAACTAGACGTTTAAGAACCAAATGTACATCACACATATTCTGACCACCCATTGCCCAGCCATTAAAATGCTTGTCTGGATATATGTTAGGATCACAATAGTCTTTCATTTGCTGATACCAATCTTCTGCATCAGCATGGTTCTCGCCTTGTAATACATTTAAGAATTTACAAGCACCTGTTCTGTGTTTCATCCAATAGTCATTGTTTATACGTGTTGCTTTTACAGCCTCATCATATGTACTAATGCCAGTGGCTTTTGCACCTTCAGGTGAACGTGCTACCCAGGCTGGAATATCAAGGACCATACCATAGTCCATATATGCATCCATCCAACGTAAAACGCCATCACGTTTCTTTTGTGCCTTTGGACAGTTAGGATCTTTCCAGTCTCCTTCCCAAACACCTTTACCAATTTGGAAACCACCTGAGTCACCAAGTATCCATGTGTTTGCTCTGTCTCTATTACGCACCATATCTTCTTTTGGAACGATCTTATTTGTATCTAAGTCAGCATGACCTGCTGAATATAGTGTCCACTTGTACGTAAACGCACCTTCTTGTTTATTAAGATAGTTTAGACTTTCTACACCATTGTTCCAATTAGCAGGTATACGAGCATCTTCAATATATGGACCTTTTACAGGATCTGGAAATCTCTGCTTGCCTACATACGTTGCATAAAAACCACTTAATGCTGGAAGAAAATGTGCATAGTCATTTTGTTCTGCTGTTAAGTCCTTACGCATATTCTACTTACTCTGTGCTGGCAAAATGTAATCGTACTTTGCTAAGCCACTGTCCACAGTAATCATCATAGCACCTTGATTGGAAATACTCATTGTAATATTACCATCTAAGTTTAAGATAGACTGTACTTGTGCTACAGGCCAACTCCAAGTATGACTTAATTCACCTTCAACAGCATGTTGGAAGATAAAACTACCTGCGTGTGTACTTGCATCACCAAAACTAAACACAAGATTACCATCAGTAGTTGTTACATTAAATGTAGGCTCTTCGGCGTGTGCAGCACTTTGTAACTTCATACGTGCAATACTTGCCATGCTTGGTTCAAATGTTACGTCCCATGATGCACCTTTAAACTTAACAGTTTTTAGTTTTTCTTCAATGATTGCTTTATTCATAAAGCGATAATCATTTTCAAAGTCTCCAGAAGCATTTTCAAAGTGAATATGTGTTGGAACAGTTTCACCATTGCGGTCTGCTTGAACTACTTCAAGTTTTGCGTTATCTTTGTATTCTGGATTCTTTAAATGCAAACTTAGTTTGTCTAAGTTAGGCATACCAAACGTTCCAATAAACTCTGATACAGGGTTATGTGTAGTTGCTGTTAAAATAACTGATCTGTCTTCTGCCATTGCATCAATAGCCGTTTCTGTTTCAGCGTTAACTTTAACCAGTGATAGAAAACCTAGTGCATGTGTGTGTGCGACTACGTCTTGTAATATATCTTTCATTTATATTCTCCTATGTTAAGTTCTATTATAAAGTATATTTAGGTTTTTGTCAAGCATTAATATTATTTCTGTCTGTCAGAAACACGTTTTCGTAGGTCGCTCGAACTAAACCTATGATCTCGTTTGTTAAAGAATATTTCAATATCACGTTTTCTACAGATATCTCTGCCAGTAAACTCTTTATCTCTATATTCTTCGCCTAGGATACGTACATGTATGGTATACATACTCAAAATATCTTCTAGGTCTTGTTCAGTTCCGTAAGGAATGATTTCGTCTACATACCCTACTGCTTTTAATTGAGTATATCGTTCAACAATAGTTTGTATAGGACAGTTCTTTTCAGGTCTGTCCATACTTGGATCAACTTGCAATCCAACAATTAAATAATCACATTGTTCTTTTGCTTCACGTAACATTTGTACATGTCCTGCATGTAATAAATCAAATGTACTACATGTAAATCCTACTCTATCCGACATCTTTATCCTCCCAGTATTTCCAAGTTTCTTGAGTTACTGGATGTGTAAATTTGTGTGAATAGTGGAAAGTGATACCACCGAATATCATTGGACACAACATTACTGCAAGTACGCCTAAAATTCCTATATCCATTAGTGCATTTCCTTTAAGTTTGTTACACATACAGCCTGTGAGCCTATAGGATAGTAACCATCAGTACTACCTAGTTCTAAAGATAAGTATTCTCTAGCCTTAAAGCACTCAACCATTGAGTCAAAGCGGCCGTGTTCTTCCGCTATTGGATGACCGTGAAATGTAAGAGTGATGTATACTAATACCCATTCCATAACTAATCCTCGTAATTTTCTGCTAATTGTCTTAGCATTGCAATTAATTCTTCAATGGTATTTAGGTCTTGACTGTTGTCAGTATCTATTTCCAATTGTATATTAACTTTCATTTTATTCTCCAAAGTCAAACAAACTATTAAATGTATTATTACGTTTAGTATCTTCTAACGGATAATCTAACACACCAATTAAGTTGTCTAACTTATTATCAATAATAGTTTCTGCCATTGCTGCATCGTCAAATGGCAAATCCTTAAACCATTCAGGAAGCCTTAGCTCATCAGTTGGATAAGCAACACTTGTATATCCTAAAGGGTTTTGTTTTAGTTTACAAACAATAACTTTCATACCGTCAACAATCTCTTGCGAGTATTTGTCTCCGTTCATACGCTTTAGCGTATTCCAGTTAATGCTTGCCCGTACATGGCCTGGCATATTTGCCTTACCTTGCTTTTCTTCTAATCGCTTATAGTGACCTACTTTGTTTGCACGTTTCGGACTACCTTTTTCCCAACCAGGACGTTCACTGAATTCTTTTCTAAATACAGTAATACGTTCAAGTATTTCATCTTGAGGTACATCTGTTAGTACCATAAGTAATATTTCACTTAAGAACTCTTGCATAAACACAGGCGTATCTGATCTACGTAAGTCTAAACCCATTGCTTTAACTTTACCTGCTTTACCGTCAATATCTGTTCTAAAGCCTTCGTTGTCAATAACTAATGCCGCATAACGCTTCTTAGTAATATACAAACCAGACTGTGCAATAATTTCACGTCCTGCAGCAATAACATCTGAACGGCTCTTTGGACAATGAAATGCTGTCATCATAAAGTCGCCAAATGTTGTATTTGCTTTTTCGCACACCTGATCCATAAGTGTAATTACATTATCTTTATCCCAAGGAATCTTTCCTGCGTCGATATCATTTTTTAAGATTGGATAAGCACTAAAGTAACAAGAGTCAGTATCACCATATATCATTGCTTCACCAACATGGTCATATGTGCCTGTAATAACTTTGTTAACTTCTGCACTCATGTGTTTAACAATAGTACGACCTGTTAGTGTTGTTGATTGACCAATACGTTTATCAAAGAACCTACAACCAGGATTAAGAATAGCACCATACAAACTGTTTAAGTTAATCTTTTTAACTAACTGTCGCTTATCCCAATATTCTGTTTCAACAGCATTACCGGCATCTTTTGCTTTCTTAAGTTGTGCTTGTAAGTCTTTACGTTCACTATACCATCTTGCAAGAATACCTGGAATAACACCTTCAAACTCTGTTGTAAAGATTGTACCATTAGCACTAAGCATCCATGGATTGTTATTGTCAAAAATAATCTTGTATAGTTCAGCACCACTAAACACTTCAGTTTGTCCGTTTTCAAAGTCAACAGTAAGAGCAATGTCACGTTTCTGTTCCATGACTGCTTCATATTCTTCTGTACTAAAACGTCCTTCCCAACTTCCTGCAAACGACTTTTTCTTTAAGCCCATATCTTCTTGTACACGAGCATCTGATATCTCAGGACGTATTTGTCCAATAATAGTTTCGGGTGCCATATTCAATGCACGAATTACTGACGGATACAGTGAATTCAAATCCATTGATGCAATCCATTTGTGCAATCCTTTTTTCGGAAATGCTACATATGCACCAGCGGCTTGTGTGTTTTCGTCATCTCGCTTAGGTCTGTTAGGAACTTGTAGTCCTCTGTGATGTGCTTCGTTTACAATCGCTTGTTCTGTAACAGCAACAGCACCCATTGTGGTCTGTAGCAAAACAGTATTTGCGTGTGCAAGTTCGTTACTAAGATCAATAAATCTTAGTTTTTTGTCCAACTTGTCCAGTAGTGCGGTATCTTGTATGTTGTATTCGATGAACTTTCTAAAGTCATTGTTGTACAACTGGTCCAAAGTGCCTTCATAAGGAACTTTGTTTTCACCAACTTCGATTTCGCCAATGGCATCAAGTCTATATGTGTGTCGTTCTTCATATGTGTATTTACGATATAATTCCAAACTATCTAAATGCACTCTGCCTATTAGGTCAAAGGTAACAGCTGATTTACCATACTTTTCATATTCACGTTTCTTAGGTAACTGACCCCACAGACAAAAACGTCTAGTGTCGTCTTTGCTTAGTACACGACTAGTTCTGTTTACAGTATACGGAATATCATAACCTTCACTGTTCCAACCTGACAAGATATCAGCATCTTCAATCAGTGTTAAGAAAGTATCAATCATTTGACTTTCTTGTTCAAACAGCATTACATTATCAATGCCTTCTAGTTCTTTTTCAGCTTGTTCCATTGTAAGTGTCTTAGGCGGAACTGCTAAACATACCATTGTTTCTAACCACTGTAAGTATACAGATATAGAAGTAATAGGCATAAATGGATCAGCAGGATCGGCAAAGCCACGCTCTGGATCAAAGTCTGTCTCAATATCAAAGAAAGCAATGTTTAGTTTAGGAGCATCTTGGTTAAGATAGTTTTCGCTTAAACATTGGAAAATAGGATTGATGTCGCTTTCAAAAAGTTGTTTGTCTCGATTGATTGCTACTTCTTTTCGAAAGTCTTTTGTATTCTTACAAACAATACGACTTAAAGGATCGCCATAAACGCTCTTATACTTACCGCGAGGGTCTTTATAGTAAAATGTATATTTTGCTTGATATTCATGGAAATGTCTTTTTCCATCTTTGCGTTCGACAACTCTGATAATGTCAGAGTCGCGATCAAATAGTGCGTCTACGTAACTCAATTATATTTTCTCCTGTTGCTTATGGCCAACTTAACCTTCATACATGCCTGACAATTGTCTTTGGCGTTATACAATATATAGCCTACTTAGTGCTATCATGTTCATAATAATGAACCAACCTGTGAGTACTAGTACCCAAGGTAGTCCACGTCGATATGCTCCAAAAAAACTTGCACAACTACCTACAAAATAGAACGGTATAAAAATATCCGGTCTAGGAGTAAGTACAGTCCATGTTAGTATGCTACTTCCAATAATAACAGCAACAGCACCAATCATTTCTGCATAGTGTGCAATGGGGTCGGATTTAAGACTATCTGTGTAAAAGTCTTTTATGCTTTGCACGTTATTTGTCCTTACCGACAGTAACGACTAATGTTTCCAAGTCGTCAAAGTCATTCGCTACTTTCTCCCAATCACCTTTTTGTGCAATCTTAATTGCTTTATTAATCATAGACGGTTTAATGTCTAGTTCTTCTGCAACAGCCTTAACTGTTTCTTTAAGACCCAAATTCAAGTCTTCTATTTCCTGCATCACGGTAACGCCTTCGTTTACTAGCCGCTCTAATTTGGCCTTCTCTTCGGCACCATAGGTCCTACTGCTCATAAGTTCTCCTTTGAGTTTAGTTTGTAATTAGTATATTATATAGGAAATTTGCTTAGAAGTCAAGCAATTATTTTGATTTATATTCGTATTCTTTTAATTTACGATAAAGTTCATCTTTGATAAATGACTCTTTTTTGGCATTTTTAGTAGCAGTTGCGTACATAACTGCTTCTGCGTCTTTGCCGTAACGCTTCTCAAAATCGCCTTTATTTTTCTTCATGCCTTTTACAATCTTTTCCTTTTTCTTTTCTTCGCCTTTTGATAATGGTCTTTCTTTTATTAATGCCTCTAGTTTAGATACACGTTCTTCAAGTTGTTGAATACGTAGATCCTTGTCTGTTGTTTCTGGAATTGGTTGATAATCTTGATCTGTTATTGTTTCTACTACACGATTTGGTTGTGCTTTAGTAACACCTGCAAGAGCAGCAAAGTCGTTTACACTATAGTTCTTATCCATTTGTAAACTACCTTGTGGTACATCTACACTTTCTTGCACATAGTTTTTTGTGGATTCAGCACTTTGTTGCGGTTGCCCGCCATTAGCCATACCCATTAATGCTTCTCTATCTGCTTGAGGATTCGAAGGAAATAAGTCCTTCATCATTGAACTCATTTTGTAAAAGTCATCTGCCATAATTACATCTTCACGCAGTTATCTACAGTCTTGCCGCCTTTTTTCTTGGTGCCCATACGCTTGTAGCCTTTCCAGCATACTTTGCCGTCAACGCCTTTTTGCTTTTCTTCTGGTAGTGTTGTGTAACTTGGATTGCCACATTCTTTACAAACACTTTGTTTTGCTTCGTGTAGTTTATCCATTAATCCTTTTTTATACGGATCGTTTACACTTTCGGCATGCATAGCAGCCATGTGTGCTTTATATTTTTTAGTACCTTTTTTGTGTGGGCTTTTGCCTTCAACTGTAGGTTCTTGAGGTTCGTTAAATCTTAAATCATAATCTAATGAATGGAAAACGCTACTCATGTAGTCTGCAGCTTTAGTAATTTTAGCCTGTTGCCAACCTTCAATACCTTCTGCTTCTGTAACTTTTTTCATCATGTCGTGTAGTTCGATAGCATACTTTGCAATCTTGTATAAGTCTGCACGAGCCATTTGTACTTCATGATCACGTTCAGCCATGTCTGCTTTATCAGCAAGACCTTCAGTTGTTTTTTCTTTTTCTTTTTGCTTTGGATCAGAATCTGGAGTTATCATGCTTTTCCATTTATTTTTAATACCTTTACGTAAAGAATCAGGATCTGTTACTTTGCCAGTTGCTTGATATCCTTTTGCAAACCCTTGAGCAAATGCACCTTTAGGTTTTTTGTTTGGATCTACTTTAGGTTTTTTATCTTTATCAGCCATTTTATTGCACCCTTTTAATTGGTTTACCGCCCATAATATTGTTATCCATGTCTAACGCATTAACAGCAGTACCATCTTTGTTTTTCTTTTGTGGTGCTACTGGAACACCTTTTTTATCACGTTTAATTTTAGCATTAGCCGCAACCGGATTAGCAACCGATGCTACGTTGCCCGATGCTGTAGCGCCTGCTGTAGCACTTTCTGTTGCAGGTTGTGCTTCGCCTTCTTTAGTTAAATAATCCCAAATCTTTTTACCGCCATATAGTATAGCAACAGCGGCCAATGCTGGAATTGCATACTTAGATGCAAATGCTGCAACTTTTCCAAACCCTGCATTACCAAATGCGGCTGTTATTTGATCTCTTATAGCATCAATGCCATCTCCGGCTTTTGCTACAATGTCATCAACTGAATCACCAACAGCGTCAATTGCATCACCTGCTTTCTTAGCAACATATGCTCCGCCACCTACTGTAGCAGTTGCAACAGGGTGCTTAATTGGTGCTTTAGCAACACCTTTTGCAACAGCACCTGCTCCTTTAGCAGTTTGTTTAGCAGCCTGTTTGCCTAATTCTTTTGCGCCTGCAGCCGCTGCGCCTCTTTGTGCAAGTATTTTTGCACCTTGTTTTGCTGCCCAACCACCTGCAATTCTTACGCCTGCAATAATACCAGGTATTAATAACGCTGGTAATGCTTCGTCTAATTGAGTTGACTCTTTTTTAATTGATGTAATTTCGTATATCTTCATTTTTAAATCCCGAATTAACTTATATTGTATTTATGCATCTTTACGATTGTGCAAAATATCTTTCATTACTCTTGTTGCTGTATCAGTAAAGAACCTAGGTGCAACACTGTGTACTACTAGTGCTGGTACAAGTAATTGTAGTTGTACGGCTGTTTTTAGTGCAGCCTTCATATGTTCTAATCCTGTTTCGCCTTGTTCTTCTAAGTGTAATTTACATTGTTTGCTAAACATTATTTCTTCTTCTTTCTACCTGACTTCATATTAGCACACCAGTGGTACATTTTAGCACGTTCGCCACTAGATTTCTTTGCTTTTGCTCTTAAACTGGTAACACTACCGTTACAACTAGCACCTGACTTCTTTACTCTACCAGGTCTGCTTTTGCCTTTTTTCTTACCATCAGCAAAGTTTTCTTTTATGTTTTCTACTATATCGTCGATCATATGTACACGAGCATATTCTTCACCTACTAAACGTAATGCATCTAGTCTGTGATGTCCGTTAATTACTCTACCTTTACGGTCAATCTGTAACGGAGCATAGTCGTCTTCTAATACACGTTCAAGTTGCTTTGCTAATTTTTCGTATGTTCTTTCTTTTTGTACACCACGTAACTTAGATATTTTAATTTTACCTAATGGACCTTGTGCCTTCATTTGTGGAGGTGCTTCTCCACCAGTTGGCTCTTCGTCATAGTGGGCATCTTGATAGCCTTGAGCATCTTGTGTTTTATAACCAATACGATTAAGTTGCTTCATAAGATACTTCATTTCTTTAGCGCCTGCATATGGAGCAATCATTATGTCTGGCTCGTCCATATTTCCGCCTGCTGGAACATCTTTTAAGTTTGCTAAGTTTGTACCTACCTTAATAAAGTCGTATGCTGTGTCTGCTTTTGTAAGGAATGTATTTTTAGGATTAGCAAGCATGTTGCCTTCAGTCATGCCTAAGTTAAATGCAACATTCGTTTTAGAACCTTTTACTTTTTTAGGATGATTTTGTGGTCTGCCGTCTTTGTCTACTTTAAATCCAAACTTTGCAGCTTGTTTTTTAATTTCGTTAGGACCGACATCAGGCGTAGTGTTAACACCTGGAACAATTCTTCCTCTTTCAAATAACTGACGAAGATTCATTTTGTACGTCCTCTAAACTTTACTGGTCCGTTCATATAAGGTAAACTAAACCATAATTTAAACCATTCTTGGTCTCCGGGTTTTATACCCATTTCTCTTTCTTTTTGCTTTAGTTCGGTAGCAGTATGACTCATGTTCTCTAAAGTATATTCTTGATATCCTTTAAACTCATTAACTCCTGCTAACTTTACTATTTGTGCAAGCTCATCCACGTCCTAAAGCCTCAACTATATCTTCAGAAGTAATACGATATCTTTTATCACCATGTGACTTAATTTCTTTACCTACCATAAATTTTAATAGTTGAGAAAGTTTTTCAACATCGTTTTCTTCCATAACATATTTTTGTATCATATCACGTAGGTATGATATTAATGATCCTTTATCCACTACTAAGTCGCCTTCGCCAAGTGCGCCTGCTTTAAACGCACGAGAATCGCCTTTAGCGGCCATTGCTCTACGTTTTGCAATTTTATCTTTTACACTATCTTCTTCTGGTGGACGTTTTTTAACTTTTATAGTTGCACGTTTTGGATTTTTAGTAGCAAAGCCTAATATTTCGTTTGTTTTTTCTAATTCAGCTTTTCTACGTGCAAGTTCTTTTTTAAGTTCAGGATCTTTAGCAGTGTTTGGATCTGCTTGAATATCTTGTAGTGCTTTTTTCTTTGCTTGATAGTCGTCGTTATTCTTAGCCGTATCTTCTTGTGCTGGTACTTCGTCTTTAATTCCCATACCTTTACGTACAGCATTATACATTTCTTCTGCAGCTGCTAGTTTAGGAACACCTTGAGTAAATGAATCTAAGTCTCCTTGAGCGGCAGCCGATCTCATCTTACTTGCACTCATGCCTTCAGCACCTTCTGCATCCGGATCACGTTCGCCTGCATTTATTACTTTAATACTATTGAAGTTATATTCTTTACCGTTATAATCGTTAAACAGTTTATCAAAACTTTCTACTCTATCAGAACCTGCAACATATACAATATCAGTATATCCTAACTTTTCTAATAGTTGTAACATTTGAATTGGTGTACGTACTTGCGGATGCCCTACGTTAACACCGGGAAAAAATTCTTTGGCAAATCTTAATTTCTCATCGAACGGTAGTGGATTATCTTTTGGTTTTTGTGTTTGACTTAGGAAAATGTAATGATCACCACTTTGGCTTTTTACTTTGTTTACAAGTTTTTCATGTCCAATAGTAGGTGGATTCATACGACCAAATGCCGCAACCGCTACTTTCTTTTCTGCTTCGAATAATTCTCTTACGAACATGATGATTCAGCCTTATACATTCCTTTTTTAACATTAGGCATTTCTTCTGCATATAGTTTTTCTATTGCAGCACGTCTGTCGTCTACCGGAAATAATGTTTTAGAGTCATGTGGCAAATCATATGCATTACAATAAGCGTCACAAGCATTATCAACGCATGGACCTATGTCTTTAACTGGATCACATTTTTTACCTGCATCAAGTTTATCAGATATATTAGCCATACATGGGAAAAATTGCTTACGATAAAACATAGGATTATTACGTATAAAAATACATAAGTCTTCTACGTTATCAAAATCTAATCTTAAATTACTATTATTATTTCCTAACTCGTCAATACGCATATTACCACTTCCTACATGACCAGTATCTTGCCTTTGTACGCGGTCCTGGATTATCACAGTTATGTCTAGCACGGAATGAGCGCCTTGCAGCTGGATTATTTTTTCTAATCTTCATTGACTTACCTTTAACACTACTACCACCGTGTCCAAAGTTTACTTTTTTAACATTACCTGTCTTTGGGTCTTTAACATAAACTTTAAACTTCTTAACATCACCTTGCATAGGCTTGCCTAATTTAACTTTACGTCCTCGGTATTCTGCTTCGTCTATCGGGTCATCATCTTCGTTGTACCACAAAACACCATATTCTTCAAAAAAGTCATCATCGTCTTCGTATGTTTCTTCGTCTTCGTCGAGTTTATCATTTGTAGATATTTCAATGTCAAAATCATTGTAACCTTGATCAAATACATATTCACTTAATTTTTGTGCAAATTCGTCTGCTTCTTCTGATGTAAGTTCTTTTGCTAGAGGCATTTCAAATATCGTAGCACCTTGCTCTGATTCAAATACATAACTTCCTGGAAATACTGACTCATTTAAGCCTTCGCTTAGTGTGTCCTGTTTTTCCATTACTACTCTTATAAAGTGTTCCATGATGCTTCCTTAATGATTTAATTGAATACTAGTAACTGTTCCATCTGTCCAATTACTTACAACAGCTCTTACCCATACATAGTTACCTGTAAAGTTTTTAATATGTGAGCCTGTTGCAGATGCACTATCGTCATGTTCTGTTGAATCTAGTGTAAACCAATCATCAGAAGTTGGATCAATTGCAAGTGTTGCCTGCATTTTAATCTTACCTATAAATCCGGTTATATTATATTGTACTGTATGTAAACCGTCTGCACGGCCATAATAACCGTCGCCTTTATACTTTTCACCTGTGTAGGATTCTATTGTACTATCACCAGGGTGTGATTGATTAGATAATATTGTTTCGCTCTGTGCCATGTAAGTATTTATCTAAAACACTACATAGCGACAATTTTATCAATTCGGCGAATATTGCTTAAAAATAAGTTAATTAATGCAAGACTTTTCTCATCTCTAACAAAAAAATAATATCCGTCTACATAACTGCTTTCTTCACACTTTCTAATTAGAGTAGGACCTGCCTTAATTAAATTAGGATTATTATGTACAAATTTAGCAAATTCAGGAGTACCTTTAGCTCTGCCTAAAGTAACTTTATACTCAAATTCAGGATACGAGTCAGATATAATAACATTAGGTTTAAGTGTATATGCTGAGTTAGGCTCCCAAAACTCTCTAAAACACTCTGGAGTTAGTGTATTC
>Ga0228674_1000262_pt1 | contig 39461 bp, 42 predicted proteins | sample 1D_rmetaG_FD_189054 | JGI IMG/M metagenome (GOLD analysis project Ga0228674, IMG submission 189054) | Seawater microbial communities from Monterey Bay, California, United States - 1D_r | ecosystem: Environmental > Aquatic > Marine > Coastal | place: USA: California | collected 2016-09-26
ATTGTTCCGGTTTGCTACGTCTGTGATCACAATGATGGCAATATAACTTAGCGTTATTACTGTGAAAGGTTAGCTTGGCATCGCAACGATCACACTGTGCAACCCAGGCGCATTCATGGCAGATCAGTGCTGGTGCAAAGCCGCGGCGATTCAAAAACAAAATAACCTGATTGCCCGCCTCTAGATGACGATGCATAGCTTGGCGTAGAGTTGGCGATAAGATATCTCGTGCTGGTAATGCCCGCATATCGACCAGCTGCATCCGTGGTAACGGTGTTGCCTGTGCTCGCTGCCGCATTAAAAGATGGTTATAGCGATCTTGTTTTGCGTTTAATGTTGATTCTAGTGAGGGTGTTGCACTACCCAGTACGATTGGGATTTGTAGCATACGTGCACGATAGATAGCGACATCACGGGCATGATAGAGAAAGCCTTCCTGTTGCTTGAGCGAATGATCATGCTCTTCATCAATAATAATTAAGGCTAGATTGGCTATTGGTGTAAAGACCGACAGACGTGTGCCGAGGATGATCTGGTACTGACCTAAACCAATGCGTAGCCAAGTATCTTGTCGTTGCTGCTCAGAGATATTGGAATGTAGGGTCGCTATCGGTATTTGGAAACGATCATTTAAGCGGCGTAGAAGCTGTGGTGTGAGCCCAATCTCCGGCACGATGATGAGGATCTGTGCTGGCTCGGCAGATTCCTGTCTTTCTCCTGAAGCGTTTAAAAGTTGTTCGATTAAGGCAAAGTAGACCTCTGTTTTACCACTGCCGGTTACACCTTCTAATAGATGTACGGCAAAGCTGTCTAATGTGGCTGCGATCTGCTGGTAGGCATCGGCTTGTTCTGTTGTTAACTCTGGCGCCTGTGTCTCAAGGGGTGTAGTCTTTTCACTAGCCTGTTGTGTTGCTAATGCATTACTGAGTTGATTAAAGATCAATCCACGTTGTTCTAACGATTTGAGGCAAGTGCTGATCGGCCCAAACTGTTGGCGTAGTGCGTCATCGCTCGCTCCAGTTGGTTGTTGTGACAGCCAGTCAAACACTTCGCGCTGTTTGGGGGCTCGATTAAGGCTCGCCGTATCTGCCTCACCCTGTGTTAACCAGACCCTGCTTTGACTGATTTCAGCCGGCTTATTTTTGCGTAATGCGGGTGGTAGTGCAGTGAATACCGCGGCACCCACGGCATATTGGTAATAACCTGCTGACCAGAGTAATAGTTCGATGCAATGCGGATCGAGTAACGGCGTCGGATCAATCACTTGTATGACGTCGCGTAGTTTATCAGCGGCGACTGTATGGCTGTCATCCAGCTCACGGATAATCACACCAATCAGCTCTCTATGGCCAAAAGGCACGAGCACACGACAACCGATCAGGGCCTCTGTTTGCGCTGACTTCAGTCGGTAATCGAATAAGCCGCGTACCGGCGTATCGACAGCGACTTGAATAAGTACGGAGTCGGTCATATATGGCTAGCTGTCAAGGCTGAGCCTGTGGATAAAAGTGTGGAAAAAATTTGTCTGATGACATTATTAATACCGTTACAATAGATTACAGTTTTAAATGATAAGTACTTCAAGAATTAATTCCTTTAAAAATCAATTAGTTACATCAAGACAAAGATTTTTATGCTAATTCACCTTACGCTTGTAGGGATTTAACATGCTTTGTGCATAAAACACTTTAACTTAGCCTTTCAAATGCCATTTTTTTGCGTCGAAACTGGATTGAATGATGTGAAAGGGAATAAAAACTTATTACTTTTTTGAGTATCACACCCTTGTCAGAGTGCAATGCGGTCTTTACAGTGTCAACCTGATACCTCCTTTGGAGCTCGGAAGATGCAGTCTCTCTGGCAACAGGTTTTACGTACAGATGCTGCGGGTATGCCACTTGAATGGATTAGTTATCAAGATGCTGCCCGTCTCTATCATGCTCAGCAGGTTGCCTATACCTGCGGCGAGTTATTGTATGTGGTTCACGGTGGCATTAATACGCTGAGTGGACAGCAAAGTATGATAGAAGTTAATTCTATTATTGCTACTTATGGCAGTAACCACTCACTGCATGAACGTTATATTCCCCCACTGAATAATAAAACCTTATTTAAGCGAGATGGTCATGTCTGCCTCTATTGTGGCGGTGATTTTCAAGGGCGAGATCTGTCACGTGATCATGTCACACCGATTAGCTTAGGCGGTGCAGACACTTGGAATAACGTCGTTACTGCTTGCAAACGTTGTAATAATAGAAAGGCAAACAACCAGCCAGAACAGGTTGGTATGCAGCTGTTGGCAGTACCCTTTACGCCAACACATGCCGAATATATTTATCTGCAAGGACGGCGTGTGTTGGCTGATCAGATGCGGTTTTTATTAGCTCACTTCCCTCGTACAAGTCCTTTACACAAAAGACTCAGTAAGCTTTCGTAAAACGGTTATATAGACGGTATGCTATATCGTCTAACTATTCATCTATTCAAGATCTGACTGCTATGGCTTACAACGGTACCCCTGACTACGATCACGCTAATCCAGCTCGCGTTGGTTTGTTATTAACAAACCTAGGTACGCCGGAAGCCGCAACTCCGAAAGCGCTTCGAAAATATTTAGCAGAGTTTCTCTGGGATCCACGTGTGGTAGAAATTCCACGCCCAATCTGGTGGCTGATTCTCAATCTGATTATTTTGAATGTACGGCCGAAACGCAGTGCCGAAACCTATGCCAAGATTTGGACGCCAGCCGGTTCACCATTGATGCAACATACCTTGGATCAAACGGCGGCAGTGAAGCAGTATTTAGCTGATATTGATCTAACAGAAATCGAAGTTGCCTGTGCCATGCGCTATGGCCAACCGAGTATTGAATCAACATTGCATGCGTTGCAGAAAAAGAATGTCACGCGTTTATTAGTGATGCCTTTATATCCACAATATTCAGCAGCAACCACAGCTTCTACCTTTGATGCAGTAGCGCAGACCTTAAGTAAGCTACGTTGGATGCCTGAATTACGATTTATAAATCAATATTGTGATCAGCCACTTTTCATCAAGGCCTGTGCTAAACAAATCAGTGACTACTGGAAAGAAAATAAGCGCAGTGAAAAGCTGCTATTTTCATTCCACGGTGTACCTAAAAGATATTTATTAGAAGGTGACCCTTATCATTGCCAGTGTCATAAAACTGCGCGGTTGATTGCGGAAGAATTAGGCTTATCTAGTGAAGAGTATTTGACGACCTTCCAATCTCGCTTTGGTCGTGAAGAGTGGTTAAAGCCCTACACCGATGAGACCTTAGAGCAACTAGGTAAAGATAAGTTGGGCTCGATTGATATCTTCTGTCCAGGCTTTTCCTCAGACTGTGTAGAGACTCTGGAAGAAATGGATATGCTCAATCGTGAGGTCTTTACTGATGCAGGTGGTGGTGACTTCCAATACATCCCAGCATTAAATGCAACACCACATCATGTGCAGGCAATCGCAGAAATTGCACGCCAACATATGCAAGGTTGGCCACAGGTTACAGCTGAGTATGATTGGAAGGCGCATCATCAAGAGCGTGCAGAGACACGCCGACTAGCATTAGAGATGGGTTCAGAAAAATAGTACTAATAAGTAGTGCTAATAAGTCAGTAACTCATCGCTTGTAATCAGGCTGCTGCTAGCAGCCTCTGCCAACGCTCGCGGCGTAAACTACCAAACTGAAATTCATCGAATAAGGCATTTAGGTCATCTAACTGACAGGGTGCACGATGTAGGCGTAAGTCTTCTGCTACCACTTCAGCATCACAGACAATCTCAGTTAAGCGTTGACATAAGAGAACGGTCTCTCGGTGTTCTTGAATTAATTCCATGATGCGTTTTGCGCCACGAATCTTCATCGCTGCAATCGCTGGAATGTTTTCTAACATCTGATCGATCGAACCAAACTTAGTCAGTAGGCGCGCCGCCGTGGTCATACCAATACCAGGAACTCCAGGAATGTTGTCGACCTTGTCACCGGCTAGTGCCAGTTGGTCTGCGATCTGCTCTGGGTAGACACCATAATGTTTTTTGATCTGTTTTGGATCAAACCGTTTATCGCGGGCATAGTCCCATAAAGTATCGTCACTATTAATCAACTGAGCTAAATCTTTATCTGCACTTAAGATGGTGACGCGATGCCCCTGCCTACGTGCAATGGCAGCAGCCGTACCAATGATGTCATCTGCTTCATAGCGATTACTACTAATCACGTTATAACCCAGCGCCTCCAAAAAACTACGACAAAATTGAAACTGACGTCGTAGATCATCAGGCGTTGGATCGCGGTTCGCTTTGTAGGGAGGATAAATAGAGTTGCGAAAAGAACTGCTTAGGCTCTCATCAAAGGCAAAGACTAGACGCTCTGGCTGATGTTGTTCAATCAGGCCAGCGACAAAATCAGTGAAACCATAAACCGCATTAATCGGTTCATCATGTTGATTTCGCAGGGTGTCTGGCAGGGTAAACCAAGCACGAAAAATATAGATACTGGAATCAACCAGGTAGGCATCAGATGCAGGCATGGGCGCTCTTTATTAAATATAGCGATCTAGTATAGCTATATTTTATTCGACGATTTTTATTTGTTGTCCGGCAGTTGGCTCGCCGGTTGGATAGTGTCCATTGAGAAGCCGCAATTGTTCTTCTGCATGCGAACTGAGTGGGGAGTGTTTCGCTAGGCTGGCAAAGCTATCACCTTTTTTGGCAGTAATTAATTTAATCCGTTGTGGCTCTGCTAGATGTAACTGATCAGCACGTAATTTATTAAGACTGCGGGCAGTTGCGAGAAAGGCTGGATCATATCGTTTCATCAGCGCGTCATTTTTAGCGGTAGCAAAAATGAGGTAAACCTGCTTGTTTTGATAGATGGCAGCGACACGCATTTTACGTTTACCAAACGGTGTGTCACCCGAGGTGATACCGGTGTAGCCCTGAAAGCTGGCACTCTTAATTTCTTGGCCGTTTCGTAGACCTTTGAAGCGCTTCTTTAAATATTCTTTTGGCGCCATACGTTTATTACGGTCAGCTAACATAATTTGGATAAAGCCATCATTATCCTTGCTGCTGGCGACTAAGCGATTGCTTAGATTATCGATGCGCCACGCTTGTGGGAAGCTCAAGTTCACACTAAGGTCTTTATGATAAAACTGATTGTTGCGGACGATGCCATCACTGGCGCTACTGCCAAGCACCATGCCATCGGTCAGCTGAAGAAAGCGATCATTTCTATCGGTCTTGTCTTTGCTGCGATATTGGTTAGCGGCACGAATGACCTCTTGTAGGCGTTGATCATTCCTAGGGTGTGATGAGAACAGACCATGATAGGCGCGTGCTTCGCGATTTTCTTCCTTGGCCAATTGTTTATCGAATTGCTCTTGCGACTTGAGGATGGCGACGACATCAATCATCTTCTCTGGGTCATAACCACTACGAGCGAGATACTCCGCACCTAAGCGGTCTGCTTCCAACTCATGTTCACGGCCATAGCCACGTAATAAAGCGGTACCTGCCACGTTAGTAAGATCAGAAACACCATAGGTACCAACAGATGCACTGATGACGCCAGCGAGCATGCCGGTCAGTGTGGAGGCGGTATGTTGGCGCACTCCGTGTCTGGCGGTGACATGGCCAATCTCATGCCCTAAGACCCCAGCTAACTCGGCTTCAGAATTCATGTAAGCCATGATTCCACGTGTGATATAGATGTAGCCACCTGGCAAGGCAAAGGCGTTTACCTGCGGGCTATCGAGTAGCGTGACATGAAACAGTAATTGATCGCGGTGACTACTGCTGGCTAGCTCTTCGACGATAGCTGAGACATAGGCTTGTAATTTCGGGTCTTGGTAGACTTGATACTGCTTTAGTAGCTCTTGATGGTATTTACGACCCATAGCAATTTCTTGCTCTTCGGTCATAAGGACTAGGTTAGGGCGTCCGGTGACGGGATTAGAGGCGCAGCCATAACTGAAGTTAAGGATAGATAAGAGGAGTAGCGTAAAGATGCGAGGCATAGCGATCAGAAAGTAGCTAATGATCGAATAACTATAACAGCTAGCTGGACTCGGTCGAACGACTAAGTCTTTGTATCGTGAGGGAATTACCTAGAGCGTGTGAGCTTTAAACTTCACAGACACCTAAGAAATAGGTATCTGTGAAAGCCCGTACAATCTTACTTACCGTAGCGGCGACGGAACTTGTCTACCTGACCGGCAGTATCAAGCATCTTCTGCTTACCGGTATAAAACGGATGGCATTTAGAGCATACGTCTAAGCTCAGTGTATCGCTGCCGTAGGTTGAGCGAGTTTCAAAAGTCGCTCCGCAGCTGCAAGTAACAGAGGTTGTTGTGTATTCTGGATGAGTATCTGGTTTCATTTTCTTAGCCTAAATCGCGAGCGCAAATCATAGATCACAATGGGTTGTTTTGACAATAGCCTAACTAGAAAAACTTTCTCAACAAAAGTGACCAGAGTTAGAGCTAAGTTATTGTGTTACATAGGAAAGATTGGTTATCCACAAAATCTGTGGATAAAACTGTGGATGAAATATGCTTATGTGATTATTTCTCGGTAAATATAGCCTTCTTGTTAAATCGTACAAATATTAATCAAGATAATAAGTTACTGATTTATATAATAAAAAATAGTTTTTCAATTAAATTTCGGATGTTGCCAAAGACTTTTGTTGCAATTTTGTAACTGGCTCTGTGGCGTGTGTATAAGCACAAAAAAAGTGCGAATGGAATGGCTTTAAAACGTATCATTTGCACATAAAAAGCGCACATCTGGCGTGCCAGTCTCTATATTAGGAATGACTAAAATTTGGATCGGCTGACAGCAAACTGTACAGTCTTCAAAATATTCCTGAACTTCTTCTAAAGGTTCAATGAAAAATTCGATGGATTCACCACAATAGGGGCAAGAATTGATGGCTGAGTCTAGATTCATGGCGTTTCTACAAGGAATTCCTGTAATAGGCTATCGAGGAAGCGATAGGCGTGCTCGCTCGCAAAATAACGGCCGGCTACCTGTTCCAGATGGCCTAGGGCAAGCAAATGATCGATCTGCGATGCGATCGTATCCTGCCAGCATAACTGGGTGCGCTGCTCAAAATCTACTCTGGTGAAACCACGGCGCAGACGCAATTGATTCAGCATGAATTCAAAAATGAGGTCATTTGACCCTAGTAACCGCATCTGAATAACGTGTTTTTGTTGTGCCACTGCCGTCAAATAACTATCGGGTTGGCGTACGCGTTGAAAGCGTTTGATCTGATGGCCGACAGTGAGCTTGCTATGGGCGCCTGCACCGATGCCTAGATAGTCACCAAACTGCCAGTAATTTAGATTATGTCGGCACTCGGCACCTTGCCGACTAAAGGCCGAGACCTCATAGCGTGCATAACCGGCGTCATTAATAGCGGCCATCGCTGCAGTCTGTATGTCGGCCGCTTGATCTAATGAAGGTATCGCTGGTGGAAAACGGTGAAAGCGGGTGTTGGGCTCAATCGTTAGCTGATAGTAAGACAAATGCGGTAGGTCTAGTGCACAGGCCTGAGCGACATCATCTAAGGCCTGCTCTAAGGTTTGGCCGGGTAACGCAAACATCAAATCAATATTGATGTTCTCAAAGCCTAATTGTTGGGCAGTACGCACCGTATGTAGCGCCTCATCACGGCCATGTATACGTTCTAACTTTTTTAACTGCTCTGGATCAAAACTCTGTACACCGATAGAGAGGCGATTAACCCCGGCTAACTTGAAGTCGGCAAACTTCTCACCTTCAAAAGTGCCCGGGTTTGTTTCTAGAGTGATCTCGCAATCGCTGCTGAGATTGAGTTGCTGCTGACAGGCGTTCAAGATTGTTGAGATAGCCTGCGCTGAAAATAGACTAGGGGTGCCGCCACCAATAAAGATTGATTGCACACTACGACCCTGTAGCTCGTCTTTGCCGGCTACTAAGTCAGTAATCAGGGCTTGGACATAATCCTCTTCAGGAAACGCATTGGCTGTGGTTGCATGCGAATTAAAATCGCAGTAACCACATTTATGTAAACACCATGGGAGGTGAATGTAGAGACCCAATGGCTCGCTCGTCGCTGGCGACAATAAACTCAAGTCTGTGATAACCAGGTTGGTAGTAAGGCTTGTAACTGCTGTAAGGCCTGCGCCCGATGGCTGATACGATTCTTCTGCTCGGTGGCCAGTTCAGCGGCAGCACAGTGTTCGCTGTTAACCCAGAAGATCGGGTCATAACCAAAACCAGCGTCACCACTAGGTTGCTGCATAATGCGGCCTTCCCAGCGACCGCTACAGATCAAAGGTGTTGGGTCTAAGGCGTGTCGCATGGCGACAATCACACACTGGAAGCGCGCACTGCGCTGTTCTGTCACGACACCATCAAGCGCTGCCAGCAACTTGTTATTGTTGTCGCTAGTATCACAGTCAGGGCCGGCATAACGTGCCGAATAGATGCCAGGTGCGCCTTGCAGTGCATCGACCTCAATCCCAGAGTCGTCGGCGATAGCCATTAAGCCAGTTTGTTCTGCCGCGTGGCGTGCCTTGATCAAGGCATTCTCAACAAAAGTCAGGCCGGTTTCTTCGGCCTCCTCTAACTGCCATTCGCTTTGCGCGCGTAGGTCTAGGCCAGTGGCTGCAAGGATCGCTGCGATTTCACGCAGTTTGCCTTGATTGCCGCTGGCTAAGACGAACTGTTTACGATCTATTTCAGACATGCCTTTTGCTGTTCAATAATATGGCTAATGCCATCTTTGGCTAAGGCCAGCATGGCGCTTAGTTCATCCTGACTAAAGGTCTTACCCTCAGCTGTTCCTTGCACTTCGATAAACTCACCGAGCTCATTCATAACCACATTCATGTCAGTCTCGGCCTGTGAGTCTTCGGCGTAATCAAGATCAAGCACTGCTGTTTGATTAAACACACCGACAGATACAGAGGCTACAAATTGGTTGATTGGTGATTGGCTAATCGCTTTACTTTCAAGCAAGGCATTAATTGCATCGTGTAAGGCAACAAAGCTGCCACTGATGGCTGCGGTACGCGTACCACCATCGGCCTGTAATACATCACAGTCAATATGGATGGTGTGCTCACCTAAACGTTTAAGGTCAATACTGGCGCGTAGACTGCGGCCAATTAGACGTTGAATCTCTTGAGTGCGCCCAGATTGCTTGCCGCGGGCGGCTTCACGCGGCATGCGTGAGCCTGTTGAGCGTGGCAACATGCCGTATTCAGCAGTCACCCAGCCTTGGCCTTTATCACGCATCCAAGGCGGTACACGGTTTTCGATAGAGGCGGTGCAAAGTACCTTGGTATCGCCGAATTCGACCAAGACAGAGCCCTCGGCATGCTTGGTGTAATTACGAGTAAAACGAATTTCTCGTGCTTGATTTGCTTCTCGGCCGCTAGGTCGCATCGATCTCTCCAGTTGAATGTGCTGGCGCGCATTATACGAGAATTCAGCTTGAACACTATGCGCTAAATGGGGCAGTCGTAATTAAACTGGCCGGAAAGGCATTTTAAGCTACCCTCTGGTAATCTGCCAGATTGTAGCTAGCTATTATAAAGATTGGAGAAAGTAATGCTTAAGAGTATGACCGCATTTTCACGCGTGCAAACACAACATGATGCAACTGAGATTGTATGGGAAATACGCTCAATAAATCACCGTTACTTGGAAACCTCTTTTCGGCTACCTGAAGAACTACGCTCACTAGAATTTGATCTACGTAAGATTGCGCAAGAAAATCTGAGTCGAGGTAAGTTAGATTGTATCTTTCGTTTGCGCAGTGAGACACAAGAGGCGACTCACCTTTCACTCAATCAACCGTTACTAGATGCCCTGATGGAACAAGCTGAAGCGATCGGTGCTAGCCTGAATGAAAGCACACCACCAACTGCTTTAGAGCTTTTGAGTTGGCCCGGTGTGGTAGAACAACAATCGTTAGACCATGCACAGCTAGCAGTGCAGAGTAAGGCTTTATTTAAACAAGCATTGCAAGAATTAGTTGAGCATCGTCAGGTTGAAGGTGGGCGCATGGCTGGATTGATCGCTCAACGTGGACAGCAGATGCGTGAGCTAGTAGAGCAGGTACGCCAACGTCGGCCGTTAGTACTGGAAGCTATCCGTGAAAAAATTAAAGGACGCATTGCTGACTTTGATGTCGACATGGATCCGGGTCGGCTAGAACAAGAGCTGGTGTTCTTAATGCAGAAGTTAGATGTTGCGGAAGAGTTGGATCGACTCGATAGTCATCTCACTGAGTTGGAAGATATCCTGCAACAAAAAGAAGCAGTGGGTCGGCGCCTAGATTTTTTGATGCAAGAATTTAATCGTGAGGCGAATACCTTAGGCTCTAAGTCAGCCGACATAGTCACCACACAGGCAGCGGTTGATATGAAGGTCGCGATTGAACAGATGCGTGAGCAGATTCAAAACATTGAATAGGGTAGGCATAACTGACATTACGCCTAATAGGTGATTAATCAATGCTTTCGTCTTATGCTTGATACTAATGATTTTAAAGTAACAGAGTTGAGTTAAATGGATCTCAAGATTTTTTGTACCGGCGGTACCTTCGACAAGATTTATTTCGATGCGCTTAGCGATTATCAGATCGGTGAGCCACAGATTGAATGGATCATGACACAGGCTAATGTTGATTTTGATTATGCGATTGAGAGTATCCTTAAAAAGGATAGCTTGGAGATTAGCGAGCAAGATCGTGCCGAGATTGTAACGGCTGTCACAGCTGATAACTGTGAGCGTATTATCATTACCCATGGTACGGATACCATGCCCGAAACCGCAACAGCCTTACAGGGGCTGACAGACAAAACCATTGTCTTAGTTGGCGCTATGCAGCCGGCACGTTTTCGCGATAGTGATGCGCTGTTCAATAGTGGTTTTGCAGTAGCAGCAGCGAGACTGTTACCAGTGGGTGTTTATATTGCGATGAATGGGCAGATCTTTAATGCCGATCAAGTACAAAAAAACCGTGAAGCTGGGCTGTTTGAAGCTAAGTAATACCGCTTAGTCTGTTAGTTTGGTCGACTTGAAAATTACACTTTTACCCTCATATTCTAATCATATGAGCTGTGTCTTGTTAGTGATTAAGGATCTATGGAATATAAAGATTATTACAAAATTTTAGACGTTAAACGTGATGCCAGTGAGACTGATATAAAACAGTCTTACCGTCGTTTGGCGCGTAAATATCATCCCGATGTGAGTAAGGTAGCGAATGCCGAAGATCGTTTTAAAGAGTTGGGTGAAGCCTATGAAGTATTAAAGGATTCGGAGAAGCGCAAGAGTTATGACCAGCTTGGAGCAAACTGGAAGTCAGGCGAACAGTTCCGGCCACCACCAGGGTGGGGTGGTGCTGGGCAGGGTGGCTTTCAAGGCGGCTTTCAAGGTGGCCCAGGTGCGCAGAGTGGCTTCAGTGATTTCTTTGAAAATGTGTTTGGTGGTGGAGGCCGTGGCCAGGGTGGCTTTAATGGTGCCGGCCAAGATCAAAATGCTAGTTTCAGAATCACTGTTGAAGATGCCTTTAACGGTGCTGAAAAAACTATACGCATGTCGGGCCGTAGTCCATTGCAAGTCAAGATTCCAGCAGGTATTACTAGTGGTAAGAAGATTCGGCTTGCCGGCCAAGGTGAGCAGGGCATGCCAGGTGGGCCTAGAGGTGATTTGTATTTAGAAATCACAGTGACCGATAGCGAACGTTACCAACTGAAAGATAAAGATGTTTACACGCAGTTAAGACTAGCGCCATGGGAAGCGGCCTTGGGTGAAAAGGTGTCGGTGCAAACCCCCAGTGGTTCGATTGAATTAAAAATACCTGCAGGCTCACAAAGTGGTCGTAAGATGCGTCTCAGTGGTAGGGGTTTGCCAGGTAAGCCAGCGGGTGACTTTTATGTTGAGTTATCGATCGTGGTGCCTAGTGCAGATAATGAAGAGGATATTCAGCAGTATCAGACGATGAAAAAACATTTTGATTTTGATCCACGCTCGGAACAATAAAGGATAATACCCATGCTAAAACTAGTCAGTGGCCTATTTAGTGTCTTCTTTGCGCTAGAAGCTGCAGCGACTAGTTTCCCGCAGAGTGTCGACGGTCAAGCGCTACCAAGTCTGGCGCCAATGTTAGAAACAACGATGCCAAGCGTTGTTAATATTGCGACTTCTGGCGCTGTGGTTGAGCGCAGCCCTCTATTTAAAGACCCCTTCTTCCAGCACTTTTTTAATACGCCTAAAATGCAGAGTGAGCATCGCCGCACAGGCCTCGGTTCTGGCGTTATTTTAGATGCGAAGAATGGCTATATTGTGACTAACCATCACGTTATTGAACAGGCGGATAATATTGTCGTCACACTCAGTGATAGCCGTAAATTTAGCGCGCAGATTATTGGTGTTGATCCACGTGCCGATCTTGCCGTTATTCAAATTAAGGCGAAGCAACTGAATGCTATTTCTTTAGCCGATTCTTCTAAGTTACGTGTCGGTGATTTTGTGGTCGCTATTGGTAATCCATTTGGTCTTGGCCAGACCGTGACCTCAGGGATTGTTAGTGCGCTAGGACGTAGTGGCTTGGGTATAGAGGACTATGAAGACTTCATTCAAACCGATGCCTCGATTAACCCCGGTAACTCGGGTGGTGCCTTGGTTAATCTACGGGGTGAGTTAATTGGTATTAATACTGCGATCGTTGGGCCTAATGGTGGCAGTATTGGTATTGGCTTTGCGATACCAATAAATATGGCGCGTGAGATTATCATGCAGCTGATCAAATTTGGTGGAATGAAGCGCGGCTATATTGGTTTTCGTGTGCGGAATATTAACCATGACTTAGCACAGGTCTTCGTCTTGAAAAATCATAATGGCGTGGTGGTGACGCAGGTAGAAAAAGGCTCGCCGGCACAGAAAGCGGGGTTGCGCATAGGTGATGTGATTACGGCGGTGAATGCTGTCAACGTTAAAGATGCCACTGATGTTCGGAATCTAATTGGTGTATCACGCGTAGGCCAAAAGTTACAAATCGATCTCTTACGTAACAATAAAGTGAAGCGTATTCATACTAAGATTATCGAGGTTCGTGTGCCTAAGCGCCAGGGTGAAAGCTTTGTGAAGCAACTCGCTGATGCTGAATTCGCTTTGATCGAAGAGCCGCGACAAGAGTCTAAAGGTGAAACCGTGATTATCGTCAATGCTATTGATGAAGTTGGAGTTGCCGCGAGTTGGGGATTGTATAAGGGCGATATTATACGCGCCATCAATAAAATTGCGGTGCGTGATTTTGATCAGATGGAAGCCGCGATTGCAACCTCTAGTCGTGGCTTATTGCTTAATATTGAGCGTGAAAATCAGATACTTCACATCTTCATTCGCTAGCCCTTGAACTATCCCATTTAACCGCCGGTAACTGGTGGGAAAAAGGCGACTTCATCGCCATCATTCAGATCGGTATCCAGTGTGCTATATTCCTGATTGATTGCGCAGAGTAGATTATCTGGCTCTGCCTCAGTCGTCAGCTGAGCCCAAATGGTATGGGGTGTTTGTGTATCGGCCCACTCCAGATCAACTTCGTTAAGCTTCACACTCTCTCGTAAGCTAGCAAAAAAACGGACTTTTATTGTCATTGGGTAGAGAACCTTGGTGTTTAAAGTGGTGTATAATTTGGATATTCTTTTTAAACGATAAGTCAGCTGTGAGTCAATTAACACATTTTAATCAAGCCGGTGAGGCACACATGGTCGATATCGGCAGCAAAGCCGAGACGGATCGCTTAGCGATCGCGACTGGAAACATCCAAGTGCAAGCCGAGACCCTGGATTTAATCCAACAGGGTGGCCATAAAAAAGGTGATGTGCTCGGTATTGCGCGTATTGCTGGCATCATGGCAGCAAAGAAAACCTCTGAACTAATCCCACTCTGTCACCCCCTACAATTGACCTCAGTTAAGGTTAATTTTAACTGTAATGTAGAACAATTACAGGTGGAATGCAGCGTGCAGGTTAAGACTAGCGGCGCCACTGGTGTCGAGATGGAAGCCTTAACTGCTGTGCAAGTGGCCTTACTGACGATTTATGATATGTGTAAAGCAGTCGATCGAGGCATGGTCATGCAAGCAATTCAGCTAGAGCAAAAAGAAGGCGGTAAGTCAGGCGTTTGGACTAGAGAATAAATTAAGTATTACTCAGTCCCTTGATGACAGTTGGGTGGGGCTGTTTTAAACCAACTAACTAAATTCATTGGGGGCGATGAATGAGAATAGTCAAATTAGTGATTGGCGTAGCACTCGTTGCGCTGCTTATCGTGGTGGCGGCTGCCGCAATCTTTTTGTTGACGTTTGATGCCAACGAAAACAAGCAAAGTATTACCAATCTAGTTAAAAAGCAGACAGGCCGTGAGCTAGTCTTAGATGGTGGTATTGGTTTCAGTGTATTTCCTAAGATCGCGATTACCTTAGGGCCGGCGCAACTGAGTAATGCGCAGGGGTTTACAGCAGATTCCTTTGCACGAGTAGAAAAAGCCACGGCCAGCGTTAAGTTGTTACCGTTGTTTACTGGTGACATTCAGGTTGATACGGTCGAGCTACAAGGCTTACAGGTTAATCTAGAAATCAAGGCTTCCGGAAAAACCAACTGGGATGATCTGGTGCAATCTGAAGTGCAGGCATCTGAAGCAAAAGATGTTGATTCAAGCGAAGGTCTTGCTATATCGATTGGTGGTATCCAGATCAGTGATGCGCAAGTGCATTATGTTGATCATAAAGCCAAGTCGACCCTACGGATAGACTTAGTTGAATTAAAGACGGGTGCCTTAGGGCGTGGTGATAAAACACATATTCATAGCGTTCTGCGTGTGCAGCAGGATGACACACGTTTGCAACTGGTATTGGATACGCAGGCACGTACTGACTTCGTCAATATGCAGTATCAATTACAAGATTTAGTGCTGGATATTACCGCGCATATGGCTGGCCTACCGAATGGACAGGTCGCCTTACAAATAACCGCTGATGGTAGTGCTGACTTAAAGCAAGAGTCGTTAAGCCTAGATCGATTTGTCTTGGCTCTAGATCAAGATGTGGCTAGTGGTGCATTACATGTTAAATCGTTCACACAGCCGAATGTTCGCTTTGTATTATCTAGCAAAGAACTAAATCTTAATCGATGGCTTGCAACCGATGAACCGGTAGAGACTGCGGTACAAACTAAAAGTGATGACCTCATTGTGCTGCCAACTGAAATGCTACACTCTTTAAATTTATTGGGTGAGATAGATGTGGCTAAGTTAAATATCTCAGGTCTCTCTTTAGAAAATTTGAAAAGCAAACTAACCGCAAAGTCAGGGGTATTAGAGATCCAACAATTGGATGCTGATTTTTATCAAGGTCACATTAATGCCCAGGCTAAACTCGATGTCAGTAAGTCTCGGCCAAGTTATGTCGCCAGCAGCGTACTAAAAGACATTCAGCTTGCACCTTTAATGAGTGATGCCATGGCGACTAAAAAACCGATGCTACGGGGTGTTGCGATGGCGCAGTTTGCGGTCAACAGCCGCGGCGAACGTGTCAGCCAATTACGTAAAAATTTAGGTGGTGATCTGAGCTTTAAGGTCTCGGATGGAGCCCTGGTGAGTAAGGGATTAACCCGTGCTTTGGAGCAGGCAGCAGCTTTGCTGAAAGGACGTTCACCTAAGCCTTCGGGTGAAGAAGTCTTACTGAAAGAGGTCTCAGCTAGTGCAACCATTGTGTCAGGTCTCTTGCAAAATGATGATCTTAAACTGCAAACGCTATTATTTGATGGCCATGGTCGTGGCCAAGTTAACATGGCTAATAGCACTATTGATTATAGGTTGAAGATGGGTCTGCCAGGTTCTACAGATAAGGTGGGTTTACCGATTCGTGTGCGTGGGCCATTGACCGATATGCAATACAGTGTCGATATGAAAGATGCACTGAAAGGCAAAGCGAATGATTTGGTAGATAAGAAAAAGAAAAAAGTAGAAAAGAAAATTCAAGAGAAGATTCAAGAAAAAACCAAAGACCTACTCGGCGATAAACTAAAAAAATTATTCTAGTTTGCTTTAGCTTGAGTATGTTATTAGAAGATAGAAGAGTAGATGAAGTTAGACCACCTACTCTTTAATCCGCATCACTAAAACCAATAATTTATGCTTAACTGTTAAACTGCACAGACAGTTAAAAATTACTATCGGTTATGCCCCAATCTTTTTCTAAACGTTTACTGCAATGGTCACGCCAGCATGGCCGTCATGACCTGCCATGGCAGCAAGATATATCGGCCTACCGTGTGTGGATCTCGGAGGTCATGTTGCAGCAGACCCAGGTCGAAACGGTGATCCCATATTTTCAGCGTTTCATGCAAAGCTTCCCAAGTATTCAAGATCTCGCCAATGCCAGTCAAGATACGGTGCTAGAGCATTGGTCTGGCCTTGGTTACTACGCGCGTGGACGCAATTTACATAAGGCCGCACAGATGGTGGTTGCAGAACATGCCGGCCAGATGCCAGAGCAATTAGAGCAGCTGATCGCGCTGCCTGGTATTGGTCGATCTACAGCTGCTGCGATCTTGTCGATTGCACATGGGCAGGAACAGGCGATTCTTGATGGGAATGTAAAGCGGGTACTGGCACGGCATGCCGCTATCGAAGGTTGGTATGGTCAAGCTAAGGTATTGAAAACGCTGTGGGCCTTGGCCGAAAAGCTAACACCTAAGAGCAATAATGCTGCCTACACACAGGCGATCATGGATTTGGGTGCCACTCTCTGTACACGTCGGCAGCCACGTTGTGCAGAATGTCCAGTAGTAGCCGATTGCCTAGCCCATCAGCAAGGCCTGCAAGAACAGCTACCGACACCTAAACCAAAGAAGCAGATCCCACAGCGGGAAGTCTGTATGTTGTTGATTCGTAACGATCAGAACCACTTTTATATGCAGCGTCGGCCTGATTCTGGTATTTGGGGAGGGCTATTGAGCTTCCCTGAATTTGCCGATAGTGCAGAAGCCAGCCAATGGGCTGCAATACATCTATCGACTAGCAATAGGCTGCAGCCATTAGAGCCATTAAGTCATACATTCAGTCACTTCCAGCTGCAGATCACGCCGCTACTATTGGATTTAACGACAGGGGCTCCCGAGCAGGTAATGGAAGCGGATCAGTGGGTCTGGTATAAAGACGGCTCAGCTACGGGTGGTATTGCCACACCGGTGCAAAAGATTTTGAATCGGCTAAACGCCAGACTAATAAAATAAGGAGATCCCATGGCTCGAATGGTGCAATGTGTAAAGTTAGGAACAGAGGCTGAAGGCCTAGATTTCGCACCATATCCAGGTGATTTGGGTGCGCGAGTATACGACAACGTGTCTAAAGAAGGCTGGCAGGCATGGGTTAACCATCAAACCATGCTAATTAATGAGTATCGTTTGACGCCAGTAGACCCAAAAGCACGTAAATTCATCGAAGAAGAGATGGAAAAATTCTTCTTTGGCGAAGGCTCAGACAAGCCAGGCGACTTCGTAGCGCCAACAGAGTAATCTCGCACTACAACACCCCAAAATAGATTTCGGTAGTTGATGCCAGCGCTTGACGTATCAAGCCGGAATCTGTTTAATGTCCCGCTGTATTTCGCAAGTTATCCGGTCGCGGTTTTCAAAGCCACAGACACAAACTAGTCGTCATTACAGCATCAGGTTATTGGATGGTCTCGCCATCACAAACAACCTCAATAAGTTAGCCACACCTGTTTGGCCAGATAGCTCAGTTGGTAGAGCAGAGGATTGAAAATCCTCGTGTCGGCGGTTCGATTCCGTCTCTGGCCACCATTCATACCTTTAGCTTTTTCTCTCTCGTCTTGATTAGCGCTAAGTTTTTAGTTGCAGCTATGGAGTGCGGTAGATCATGCGGAAGACCATTAGACCAGCTAACTACACCTTCACCAAACGTGGTGTGTATTACTTTTCATGACGTATACCTGAAGACCTATAACAGCATTATCAAAGACCCAGAATAGTTCGTTCACTACGTACTAAGCAGCTTAAAGAAGGTGCTATGACTCCTTTTCATTGCCATCCTATTCCAACGCTAGCTTATATTGAAAAGGGTCATCTCGAAGTCGAGACTAGTAACGGCAAGAAGATGACTTTCCAAGCAGGATATTCATTTGTTGAAGTGCTTAGAACGATACACTGAGGCATAGTAATCGACGGGCCTATTGAAATTGTGGTGTTCTATGCGGGCGTCACTTCCACGCCCAATATGGCGCTAGCTGATAGTGATGAGGCTTCAAAATATTATAATAAGTAAGCCTGGCTTAGGCCTCACTTTTAATGAGTAGTCAGCCAGCTCGATAATCACTCTAGCTCAGCAGTCAATATAGTATTTCTTTTCACAGTCCTTGGATAATTTTTTAGCGGCCTGAATCTCACTTGAGCTCATTTTCTTTTCAATGGCTAACTTGCTGATGTTTGCTTTTTCAAAGCCTTGGGCTGCAGAGAAACTCCACCACATATAAGCATAGATATTACTTGCTTCTAGACCCTCACCATTCGCATATTGCATGCCAAGCTGGTATTGAGCAGAGGCGTGCCCCTGTTCCGCATCTAATTGAGTTTTTGATTTACAACTTTGTAGTGTGAACGCTAGAGGTAGTAAAGTAATCAATAATAGTGTGCTATATCTCATAAAAATAACCTTAGTGTAGGTATAGTTGATAAGAGACTACAGCAAATAGTTTTATTTGCCTAATAGATTGAAAAATAACAATAAATCAAGATTATTATCTGTGGCGATAACTAGACCATTTGTAGCTAGACAGACCAATAAGGCTATGGAAGAATTGTAATCTCATTGCTAATCAGCAACGTTAGAAGAAGAGAAGTTGGTACTTAGCAGCTCTGCTGCGTATATGAGCAGAGGATTGAAAATCCTCGTGTCGGTGGTTCGATTCCGCCCCTGGCCACCATCTATATCTTTAGCTTTTTCTCTCTCGTCTTAATAAGGGACTAATACTTATCACTATGAATCAAGTAATTGATCGACTCGTTTCAGAAGCGGTGAGTGAAGACGTGAGTGTATTTCATCTGGGTGAGCCTATCTCGAAGCAGAGTTTGTTGTTAGCCAATAGGATTGAGCAACAGCTGATTGCAGACTGGCCAGAGTGGTTAATCGATTTTAGAATCGGTTTCGGCCAACTTCTTATACAATATCAAATTGATCTTATCGATCATCATCAGCTAGCTGATGTGGTGCAAACTTTAGTTATAGAAAAAGCGGAAGAACATAGCTATTCATCATGTAGCGTGATTCAGATACCAACTTGCTATGATCCTCGAGTAGCTCCAGACCTATTAAATCTTTCAGAGCAGCTTGGTTTATCCACATCAGAAATTGTGTCATTACATCAGTCAGAAACTTATAAAGTTATCACGACTGGCTTTGCCCCAGGTTTTGCTTATCTTGCAGAAACGCCAAGCCAATTACATGTCCCTCGAAAAAAAATACCATTGACCCGAATCCCACCCGGTTCAGTAGCCATCGCTGAGAATCAAACTGCGATTTATCCAAAAGAAACACCCGGTGGTTGGCATTTGATCGGGCGGACACAGCTTCAATTAGCCTCTGTAAATAATCAAACTATAAGCACAGTTCTTAATCTAGGCCAGACTGTTCGTTTTGTAGAGATCTCATATGATCAGTTCATGAGTGAGGAAGAATAGATGCTGGAGGTGATATCAAGCTCATCTCTTCATAGCATCCAAGATCTTGGTAGATTTGGACACAGCCGTTTTGGATTAGCGACTGCTGGTGCAATGGATCTTCACGCGAGTAGCTGGGCTAATAAGTTACTCAATAACACTGCAGAAACAGCATTCATTGAACTGACCCTTGGTGGATTTTCTTGCCGTTTTTTAGAAACTAAAGCCTTTGTGCTAACAGGTGGACAATGCGATGTGCAGTTAAATGGTCAGCCGATTGATCTATGGACAGTCTATATTGCAGAACCAGGTAGTACACTTACAGTTAAAGCCATGCATAGTGGAGTGTTCAATTACTTAGCAGTGCATGGTGGTTTTGATGTGCAGCACTTTCTTGGAAGCCCATCTGCAAGCCGACGTGATCAGATCGGTGGGATTGATGCACAGGCAGGCCCCTTTAAACCAGGAATGATTATTAAGTGGAAAACTTCTACTAAACCAATTGAGCGGAATAGTGTGCCAACTAAATATATACCAGACTACAAAGCACCTCTGATTTGCGATGTGATGTTGAGAGAGCATAATCAATTAAGCGATGTGACCAAACGACAATTTCTTGATGACTCATATACTGTTAGCAATGAGACTAGTCGCGTAGGGTATCGTCTTGATGGCTGCCCGTTACAAATATCGGTTCCACGTTACTCATCACCGATTCCTCTGGGTGGCGTGCAGATAACTGCCGCAGGACAGCCGATTGTGCTAATGCGAGATCATCAAACACTGGGTGGTTATCCTCTGATAGCCAGCGTAACGCGGCGTAGTCTTTCCATGTTGGCTCAGCGCCGTGCCGGTCAGATGGTACGTTTTAAGCAAGTGTCTATTAATGATGCACAAAAAGAGTTAGTGCTATTGAATAAATTTTTTGGATCTTTCAAATAAGAAGGGATGAGTAGATGTTATTAAACGCAGATGTAGGAGAAGGTTTTGGGCCCTGGTCTATGGGGGATGACAAAGCGCTGATCCCTCATATTCATCTTGCTAACATTGCATGCGGCGGACACGCCTCTGATCCTTTAACGATGCAAAAAACAGTGAGATTGGCACTTGATCATGAAGTGGAGCTTGGTGCACATCCTAGCTATCCAGATATGCTCGGTTTTGGCCGCCGTCCACTCGCTATTTCACCTGGCGAAGCTGCACTTCATATGCTTGCCCAGGTTGGTGCATTAGAGGCTATAGCACGTTCCGAAGGCGGTAGCCTGACCTATGTTAAGCCGCATGGTGCACTTTATAATGAAATGATGGCATCGCCTGATTTGATGGCGGCGTTAATGTCATCATTAGCTGATTACAAGCCTGAGCTAAAGTTAATGATTCTTGCAACCTCACATAGCAACGAACACCAGACACTGGCTCGTAAGTATGGAATAGAACTCATACTTGAGGCCTTTGCTGATCGCAGCTATACCGATGAAGGTCATCTGGCTAAGCGCACGAGTCCTGGAGCAGTATTTCATGACAGTGATAAAATACTAGCGCAAGCACATTCTATTCTTACAACGAATAGCGTAAAAACCAATACAGGTTCTGAAATTCAATTAGGGGCCAATGTGATATGTGTCCATGGCGACAATACTGAGTCGATTGGTGTTGTAGAAAAGATAAGATCCATGATCGATTCAAACCTCAACTCATTATCTGTCTAGGAAATATACTAAACAAAACGGAAGATCACTGAATAGCTAGACAGGCTAATAAGGCTATGGAAGAATTGAAACCTCATTGCTAGTCAGCAATGTTAGGGGAAGATTAGTTGCTACTTAGCGGCATAGTCGCATGTATGATCAGGGTATTGAAAATCTTCGTGTCGGCGGTTTGATTCCGTCTCTAGCTACTATTCATACCTTTAATTTTACTTCTACATTTTCAGGCGTAATAGATAGTAGAAAAATACATCAAGTATTTTTTAATCCGCTAACAATGCTTCTTTTGCATTACTCTTGAAACTTCATTTTATGAGTCTATTAAAATATGGTTAATTTAAAAACGGTAATACTTACTCTTATTTGTTCACTTGCAATCAGCACAGTAAATGCTCAAGAGCTATTAAAAACAACGAAAACTTGGGAAGGTGGCAAGATTGAATATCACAAAGGGACGGCTGAAGTAACCTCTGAAAGGGTAACCCTTAAAGCAGGAGCTATGACTCCGTTTCACTGCCATCCTGTTCCAACATTAGCTTATATTGAAAAGGGTCATCTTGAGGTTGAGACTAATACAGGCAAGAAAGTACATTTTCGTCAAGGTGATTCATTTGTTGAAGTACTGAAAACAGTTCATCGAGGAAGAGCAATTGATGGGCCTGTTGAAATCGTTGTTTTTTATGCAGGCGTCACCTCTGCACCCAATATGGTGCTAGCGGATAGTGATGAAGCTGCAAAATATTGTCATTAAGTAGGCCGTTTAAGTATAAGTTATGATCGGGTTTACATAAGTAAGCCCGGCTTAATTCTCACCAGGGATCTATCAAGGTCTGTAATTACTTCCTACTTGTTGTTTCGCCTATCTAGTGTCGACTTGTTCTAGCGCCAAAGCAGGCAACTTTTTAACAAGTGTTATTTGCTTGCTCATTATTTTTTATTAAAAGGATAATGAATCGTGATTGTTTCTTTAGCTGTTTATTCGGATACTTTTCTAGTACTGTATTTTAAACCTAGCCGCTCTCAGTGCTATCTACTTAGTTGATTTCTAAATAATCACGATAAAATATGTTCTACCAAATAATAATCGCTGCTCTAGTCTTTAGTGGAGTACTTTTTCTGTTATTGCCAGCCCATACCAATGAGAAGGGTTTTTATCATGGGGTCTCTGTCAGCGGTCAGCCACCTAGCTTATTCACTCTAATATTCTCGCAGGTTACAACCTGGATATTTGCTCGTTCATTGATGAATGCAGCGATTCTCGGTTTTTATTTTGGTTTGTGGGGTGTGTTGGCCTATGCCGCTTATTACTTGTCTTTCTTTACTGGTGGCCTGATCGTTGATCGGATACGTTTTGGTCTTGGTTACAGTAGTATCCAGGAATTTTTCTTTGTACGTTATGGTCGCAGTGGGACATTTTGTTATAACGCATTGATCATTATTCGGTTGATTAGTGAGCTTTTTGCTAATTTGATTGTGATTGGTTTGATTTTTGGTGGCTTCGGTAGCCAAACTTATTTTATAGCGATTGTTTTATTGGCGTTGTTTGTCCTGTTGTATTCGATGAAGGGTGGGTTGAATGCGGCTTTAAAGACGGATGTATTACAGATGAGTCTGTTTTTAATCATGTTGGTGGCGCTGTTCATCAGTATGTTGACCAATCAGTATTTTGATCAGGCCGCTGTTTTTGATTTCACATTTGATATTACACAGCCAGGGCCAATTTTATTATTGGTCGCCTTGCTGCAGGTATGGAGTTATCCCTTACATGATCCAGTGATGATGGATCGAGGGTTTTTAGCGGATAGAAAGACTACGCAGCGAAGTTTTCTGCATGCCGGTTGGGTCAGTATTATCTGCATTATTTTATTTGGATTATTAGGTGTCTTTTCTGGCGTGAATGCGATTGCTGATGAAAGCCTGAATCAGGCATTGAGCCGGCTATTAGGGGCGTGGCCACTATTGATTTTGAATGGTGCATTGATTATTTCAGCGATGTCGACCTTGGATAGCTCACTCGCTAGCGCTTCAAAACTATTGGTTATTAATATGGGCCTGTGCCAGCCGACTATTAATAATGGTCGCAGGGTGATGGTGCTATTTATGTTGGCAGCACTGGCATTTGTTTTTTATGGTGATCGCGATTTGTTTAGCGCAGTGGCAGTCAGTGGTACGGCATCTCTATTTTTAGTGCCAGTGATCTTCTTTAATATCTTTGCAGGTCGCTGTGATGTTCCAGCATGGAGTTTGCTGGCTAGTTTTTTTATCGCGGTTTTAGGCGCTGCACTTTATTTTACAGAGTCTTCAGGTTACAGCGCTTTACTATGGGATTGGCATAAGTACAGCAAGCTGCTTTTTATTACCCTCACAGTATTATTCTCTACTGGTTTGATTTTTGTCTTTGGCTTTTATTTTGGGCGGATAAGTAAGGCCTAGATTTAGTGTGTTTAATCTAAATGCTGATTATGCGATAAGTGAACAGATACAGATATTGGCTAAGGTCGAGAATGTTTTTGATAAGAAATATTATAGTTTTGGTTTATTGGGTGAAGAGCCTGACGAAGTAGTTGGTTTAGAGCATTTGAGTGATAATCGTTTTTATGGGCTAGGCAGTCCACGGGGAGTATGGCTCGGCTTGAGAGCTACTTTTTAACTATGTGTTATCCGGCTGTCTGATTAGTAGCTCTGCACTATTGCTTTTGATATGTAAATCACGTTGTGGGAATGGAATTTCGATCCCTGCATTGCCTAATGCAGTTTCAATCTCCCACATATACATGGCATTCCAAGACCCAGGTCGGGTGCGGTCATTTTTAGGATTGAGCCAGATGACCAGTTCAAAATCTAGACTGTTATCGCCAAAGCCAACTAACCAGACCTGCGGTCTACGTTTGTCACCATCGTCATAGGTGATCTCGACTTTGCGTGAGGCCGCTAACACCACTTCTCTTACCAGTTCTTTGTCTGTGCCATAAGCGACACCAAAGGGAATGTGAATGCGAACGATGGATTCATTTAGGGTGTAATTAGTAACCTTGGTTGAGATCAGTTCTGAGTTGGGAACAATGATGTCGAGATTATCTGGTGTGGTAACAATCGTGCTGCGTACATTGATATCTTTCACGGTGCCACGCAGGCCACTATCTAGTTCGATAAAGTCGCCAACTTTGACGCTATGTTCAAATAGAATAATGATGCCTGAGACAAAATTATTGACCACTGACTGTAAGCCAAAACCGACACCGACACTCAATGCACCTGCGACAATCGCGAGGTTAGTAAAGTTGATGCCAACCGAGCTTAAGGCAGTCACTAGCCCAACGATTATGACGATGTAAAAGAATACGCGGATAATGGTATAAACCGCAGGGGGTACCTTGCCATTGGCTGCGGTGTTTAGACGTAAAAATAAGGCTTTGGCATAACGCGCAATGACGATGGTAACAGCCATGATCAAGATGCCTTGTAATACGCTGACTATGGTTACTGGAGTTGCACCAATCGAAAAGAATTCATAAAAGAGGAGGTCAGACAGAATTTTCCAAACACCATAGTCTGGCCAAGTGAAGTCTATCGTGGTGTTGGGTAGCCTGATTTTAAGATCGCTTAGCAATGTATTGACTTCGTTGGTGATGTTAAGGATTGTTTTATTTTAGATCTCTAAATGTGCGCTGTATATTGAATTTAGTCTGAATTTTAGTTGATAGGTGACTTTAATGCTGTTTTGCAAGGATATTGGATGACTTTGACTGGTGTAATGATTATTTTTTATCAAGATAGGCTAATCGCTTACTGAAATCATCATGCCAGGTGCTAGATAATGTATCGCACTGCAGTATCGATATGAGGTCAGCACGACGTAGGCCGCGCTGATAGAATAACTGATTACAGCGATTGACTGACCACAGGCTGCAGCCTGACTCAATCTTTTCTAACTGCATGCCAGCAGCAATCTCACCTTCTTGTAGCACGCGCAGATACCAGCCGGTATAGCCACTGCTGATGACCCAATGGGGCAATCTTTTTTGCTTGAATTTATGCCCTAATTTCCAACAGGGTTGGCGTGGTTGGGTGACTTGTAAAATAGCTTCACCACACTGGAAGGTATCACCAATTAGGACACTGTGTTCGTCGGCGCCACTAAGACATAGATTCTCACCAAATGCACCCTGTGGCTCACTCGGTAGCTGAATGCGTGGCCGCCGTAATAGACCGACACGTTGTTGCCAATAGGTGTAGTGTTGTTTTGGATAGGCATAGACTGCCTTGTCTAAACCACCATGCACGCTTAAGTCAGCCTGTTGATCGCCAACTAGGTTTTCCTTATTCAGGCGTATAAGACCCTGTGCAGGCTGCTTTGAAATGGCTGAGAGTATCTCGTCCTGAAAGGCCTTAGGTTTGCCTACATGGATGCTTTCGATCTTCATGCAAAGGGTACTTTATAATTGAAATTACTGAATATAATCTTAGCTGGTGCTGGCTGAAATGTATAAGGCTCAAGAAGGTTTGTAGGTGCTTTGTATATTGCAGCATAATTCAGTAACACTCGCAGTAATGCTCTTTGCCAACAGATTGAATTCCTGTTGCCGAGAGCTTGATTTGCGCCAAGCTAATACGATATCACGATGTGCGCTATCCGCTAGGCGTTGTGTTTTAATCGCAGTGCCTTGCAGTATGCCGCTATCCACTGCGAGTTCAGGAATAAAACTGATACCTAGGTCACCATCCACCATCTTGACGAGGCTATATAAGTCACTGGCTGAATACCGTTGTGTTGGATTTTTTTGTGCGATGTTACAGGTGCTAATGACATGATTTCGTAGGCAATGTCCGTCTTCTAAAAGTAAGACATGTTGTTCATTGAGATGGTCTATATCGAAATTATGAGGTGTAATAAACCGTGTCTCTTGATGATAGGCAAGATAAAAGCGATCTTTAAATAAAGGTAATATTTCTACATTATTAAGCTCCATCGGCAGTGCTAAAATCAATAGGTCTAATTCACCGTCTAATAAAGAGCTATGAATAATGTCGGTTTTCCCCTCTTTGATATAAAGGTCAAGCTTGGGGAATTGGGCATGTATGTCCTTGAGTATATGGGGTAATAGGAAAGGGGCGACAGTTGGAATAATGCCTACTTTCAATGTACCGGATAAAACTTCTTGGAAATTTCTGCTGATATCCATCAGCGCTTCAACATCAAATAGTGCAAGTCGCGCCTGAGAAGCAATACTGGAGCCTAGGCTGGTGAATACAGTACTGCGACTAGTTCTATCGACTAGTGAGACCTTGAGTAAAGATTCTAAATCTTTGATTGCAAGACTGAATGCCGACTGAGATACATGACATGACTGAGCGGCATGTCCAAAGTGTAGATGCCGTTCTAGAGCGATCAAATATCTTAACTGCTTGAGTGTAGGGTAAGCCAATGCATAACCATCTAAATAGTTAATTTTATGCATTTATATCAATAGTGATTAATAATTGCTATGGCATTTATACCTAAATAGGTATCTATTTTGTTTTTTGTAGTATTAGTGACGTTATAAGTACCACCGTCGAAGAAAGGCCGATATAGGCCCATAGGGTATCCAGTAATAGCATGGATAGACCGAGAGAAAGCCAAATAAACAGAATGACTTTATAAGCGGTTAAGGTGGGTAGTCGCGCATTATTCTGGAATGTGTTGATAATGGGGCCAAAGTTAGGGTGTTGTAACAACCAGCGATGAAACCGGGGTGAGGATTTAGCAAAACAAGTGGCTGTCAGTAATATGAAGGGTGTGGTCGGTAGTAGTGGCAGGACGACGCCTGCTATACCCAAAGCTAACGAAATGAAGCCTATGATAATTAATAGGCCACGCTTGGTTTGAGTGCCTAGATGTCTCATTGATGCTGATCATCATGATTCATTGTAGAGCCAATAATTTATTGACTTTCAGCTGTAACAACAAGGTTATGCTGTTCTAGGCCACCTTGCTGGCTGAAGGCTTCTTCAGGCATAGGGTTTTTATGGGCAAGTTTGAAATCATCACTGCCAACCCAGTTGCGGAAAGCAACCTCATCTTCCCATTCAGTTAATACAATATAAGGTGCATTTTTACTGAGAGGGCGTAAGACCTGCATGCGGACAAAACCAGACTGTTGCTCTATTTGGCCAGCCCGTACAGTGAAGCGCTGTTCGAATTCTTCTGCCCATTCGGGCTTTACGTATACTCTATTACTGACAATATGCATGACAACAGGTCTTATTGGTTAAGTTATAAGGGTGCTAGTGTGGCAAAGCTAAGCGATTAGCTCCAGCCCTTGTTTGGCCTGAGGGCTTGAAATAGACTGAAGCTGTGTAATTGATACAAAAACCCACATAATTTAGTTTTAGCTGACTTTAGCAGCTTACGAGTGACCTAAGAATCGATATGACTAGTCCACATCGCTCGCTACTGGCTAGCCGCCGCTTCCTGCCTTTGTTTTGCGTCCAATTTCTGGGTGCGTTTAACGACAATATCTTCCGCTTCGCCCTGTTAACACTAATTACCTATCAGTTTAGTCAGACTGAAGGCTTTGATCCAGCAAAGTTGACGATGTTGGCTGCTGGCTTATTTATTCTGCCTTTCTTCTTGTTTTCGGCGAGCGCGGGCCTGCTGGCAGATCGTTATTCAAAGACGCTATGTGTTCGCTATATCAAACTCTTTGAGCTACTTATTATGCTCCTTGCAGCCTTAGCGTTAAACCAGCAATGGTGGTATCTACTGTTCTTCTGTCTGGCCTTAACTGGTTTGCAGTCAGCATTGTTTGGGCCAGTAAAGTACGCCATTTTGCCGCAGCTGTTATCACGTCAGGAATTACTCTCTGGTAATGCTTGGGTGACCGCTGGCACGTTTGTTTCGGTGCTCCTAGGGACTATGTTAGGTGGTCTGCTGATTATGGTCGAGAGTGGCCGTTTATGGGTTGCTGTCGCACTTTGTGCGGTGGCTTTGCTTGGTTATTTGGCAAGTCTCTTAATACCTCAAACACTACCAGGAAATAATAAAACAGCACTGTCATTCAACTTTATTGCGAGTACCGCACGAGTCATCAGGAGTGGTTTTTCAAATACTGAAATTCGTCCTGTGATGTTGGCAATTTCCTGCTTTTGGCTATTCGCCTATGTTATTCAGAGTCAATTGGCACCGATGTGCCTACAATTATTGGCCGCAGATGAAAGTGTGACGGTGCTATTTTTAATCCTATTTACACTAGGCATCGCTACTGGCTGCCTGCTGTGTGGTCGACTGTTGAGAGGCAAGATCAGCCTACGTTGGGTGCCATTGGCAGCAATTGCCATGTCCTTATTTTGTTTCGATCTCTATCTTTTTGTCAGTAGCCATGAAAAAACGACAGGCCCTCTATTAGCATGGCGCTATGTTCTTGCTGAGCCACACTATTGGCGTCTCATTTTAGATATTTTTCTGGTTGCATTAGCCGCTGGATTTTATATTGTGCCGTTGTATAGCTATCTGCAACAGAGTGTCGATGAGGGTATGCGTGCGCAGGTGATCGCAGCGAATAATATTCTCAATGCCTTGTTTATGGTGGCAGCATCGATCATGGTCATCACGGCACTATCCAGTGGTTTTGATCTAGCTGATATTTTTTTCTTTCTGGCCTTGTTTAATTTGAGTGGCGTGTTTTTCATGATTAAAAATATACGAGACTTCTTGACTCGCTTAGATCGTCTATTGTTACGCCTATTCTTCCGTTTTGAAGTGCGTGGTTTAGAGCACTATCCGAAAGATAATACACCGACCGTTATCGTTGCTAACCATGTGTCGTTTTTAGATGGCCCCTTATTGGTAGCGGCATTGCCTGAGTTACCAATTTTTGCGATTAATCGGGAGGTGAATCAAAAATGGTGGGCGAGTATTTTCACCCGTTTTTATGAGATGTTCCCATTAGATTCAGCTAAGCCTATGGCAGTTAAGAGTCTGATCAAAATGCTACGTCAGGGACGTAAAGTTGTAATCTTCCCAGAGGGACGAATCAGTAATACAGGTCATTTGATGAAGCTTTATGATGGACCGGGTAAGATTGCAGATATTGCTGGTGCACAGTTATTGCCAGTACGTATTGATGGTGCGCAATATACGTCCTTCAGCCGTCTACATGGGGTGAAAAAGTTACGCTGGTTTACCAAAGTGACAGTGACCATTTGTAAACCGCAGGCCTTAAATATGGCAGCTGAATTACATGGCAAGGCACGGGTGGCAAGCTTGCGTGATCGTGTCTATCAGGTAATGACTGAGATGATGTTACAAACCTCAGTACCTAAACAAACATTATTTCAAAGCCTACAAGCCTCGTTACGCTGTAATGGTCGTAGTTACACGATTCTGGAGGATATTAACCGTCAGAGCATTACTCTGGGTAAGACACAGTTAGCGAGTTTGGTTTTGGCAAATGCCTTGCGTCCAATGCTACAGGCTAAACAACCTGTGGGTGTTCTGTTGCCAAACACTATTCCTACAGCTATCTGCTTTTATGCACTGCAGTCACAGGGAAGAGTGGCGGCTATGCTCAATTTTTCAGTTGGACGTGCTGCCTTGCGTGCCGCTATAGAAACCGCTGAAATTAAACAGGTGATTAGCTCACGCCGATTTATTGAGTTGGCTGAGTTGGGTGAGTTGATAGCTGAGATTGAAGACTTGGTTGATATCATTTACTTAGAAGATGTTAAGGCTGTCATTAGTTTGCAGGATAAATTAGCTGCGTTGTTTACTGTTGCCACAGGCTTTGGTCTACAACGTGATCAAGGTGATTGTCATGACCCTGCAGTTATCTTATTTACTTCGGGTTCAGAAGGCATGCCAAAGGCCGTTGTCTTAAGTCATTATAACTTGCTGTCGAACCAGGCACAGGTTAATACGGTGATGGATTTTGTGCCACAGGATTGTTTTTTTAATGCCTTACCGTTATTCCACTCTTTTGGTCTGGGGGTTGGTTTGATTCTGCCGGTTGCTAGTGGCATTCGTACATTCCTTTACCCAACACCACTACATTTCAAGCAGATTCCTGACATGGTTTATGACACAGGTGCTAGTGTCATCTTTGGCACCGATACCTTCTTATCTGGCTATGCTAGACATGCTACAGCGCAGGATTTCAAATCACTTCGTTATGTTATTGCTGGTGCAGAAAAGCTTAAGGCAAGCACACGTGAGTTGTGGCTGAAAAAACATGGTAAACGCATTCATGAGGGTTATGGTTTAACTGAAACCTCTCCAGCATTGAGCATCAATACGGATGCCTATGGTAAAGAAGGTAGTGTGGGTAAGTTATTACCAGGGATAGAGCATCGCTTAGAAAAAGTCGAAGGTATTGAACAGGGACGTAGGCTCTGGGTACGAGGTGCCAATGTTATGTTGGGTTATATGAAACACCAATGTCCGGGAGTGCTACAAGCGCCTGAAGATGGCTGGCATGATAGTGGTGATATTGTATCAATTGATACAGATGGCTTTTTGCACATTGTGGGCCGTGCAAAACGCTTTGCTAAAATAGGTGGGGAAATGGTTTCTTTGGCGCAGCTAGAACAGTGGCTGGCAGCCGAGCTACCTGAGGCTGATCACTGTCTGGTTGCAGTTGAAGATGAACGCAAAGGTGAGAGGTTGGTGCTGCTAACGACCCACGTTGGATTGCAACGTCAGCAGTTGCAAAAGATTATCCAAGCGTTTGGTGGCTCTGAGTTAATGTTGCCACGGACAATACTCTGCAGAGATGTATTGCCTCTACTCGGTAGTGGTAAGTTTGATTATGCGACGATGCAGCAGATTGCTCAGCAGGTATCAGACTAAGTCTATTACTTGGCCTACTGTTCGAGTAACTTTTGCCAAGCGATACTGCTATCAGCAAAGACTAGGAAGCCTGGGTTTAAAAGTGATTCTTTGTTGTACTGCAAGGGTTCTAATTGCAGATTAGTGAGGAAGCCACCGGCTTCTTCAACGATGCTTTGAGCGGCTGCAGTGTCCCATTCCCAAGTGGGGCCAAAGCGTGGGTAGAGATCAATGCTACCCTCTGCAACGAGGCAGGACTTGAGTGAGCTGCCTCTTCTAAGCATTTCTTGCCCACCAAGACGTTGTATAAAATTGATCAATTTCTCACTCTGGGTTGAGCGACCACCACAAATCCGCATCGGCTGTTGTGCTTGTGTGGCAACCTGAATTGGCTGAGGTGCTTGCTGCCCGATTTGCTTGCTTGCCCCTAGGCCGCTAGCTGCCGCATAGAGTACTTTATCAGCAGGTAGATAGATGACGCCTAGGATAGGTTTTTGTTGATCGATGAGAGCGATGTTTACGGTGAAATCAGGTCGGTCATTAATAAATTCACGGGTGCCATCGAGTGGATCAACCAACCAGAATGGCCCCCATTGTTTACGCTCCGCAAAATCATATAACTCGGACTCTTCCGATAAGATGGGTAGTTGTGGTGAAATTTTGTCTAGGCCTTGTTGAATGATTTGATTGGCGGCCAGATCAGCAGAGGTGACTGGTGATTTATCTTCTTTGCGGAAGACTTCATACTCTGAGCGATAGTATTGGAGTATGGCTTCACCTGCTTGCCTAGCAATTTCGCTAGTTGCCTGTAGTAAGTGGCTTAAATCGTTAGCATCAAAATTTGTTTTTGCCATGGTTAGCTACTACCCCATACTCTGTTGTGGCTGGATAGATGTTGCTATGGTCGTATGTAGCGGCATGGACACTATCTCGGGCAACGAAAATGAATAACCTAATTGTAGCTTATGGAGAAGCTGAGCGCTGATGAATTCTTTCTTAGATTGGCAGAATATTGATACAGTTCTATTGGATATGGATGGGACTTTAATGGATCTGGGTTTTGATAATTTCTTTTGGCATGAGTTTTTACCAGCACGCTATGCACAATTACATGGACTCGCTTTGGAACCGGTGAAGGCCGATCTAATTGCTCGTTATCGGGCAAAAAGTGGTAGCTTGCAGTTTTACTGTACGGATTACTGGAGTGCAGAATTAGGTCTAGATATAGTCAGTATGAAGCATGAAGTGGATGAGCATATTCAACTGTTCCCACTAGTTACTGATTTTTTGATGTGGTTACGGGATAGTGACAAGCGAGTAGTGCTGTGTACTAATGCACATCTGGATATTGTTGAGATCAAAATGGCTAAGACCGGTATCTCCCATCACTTTGATCGCATTATTTCCTCTCACAGCTATGGCCACGCAAAAGAATCACAGCAGTTTTGGGAGCACTTACAGCAGGATGAAAAGCCTAACTTAGAGCGTACGTTGCTAGTGGATGATAATGTTCATGTGCTATCTGCAGCAGAACAATATGGGGTGGCTCATTTGATTAGTATTTGGCGACCAGATAGTACTGAGCCAATACAAGATACGGCCGGCTTTGCTGCGATTAACGATTTTGCTGACCTAGTGCCCGAGTTGCGTGAAGTTTAGCCACGCTGCCATGTTTTGAAGCGTTTCTTGCAGTAGGTTAAAAGTTCATCATAGTTGCGGAAATAGAGGTCAAAGCCCTCGCTAGGAGCGGCATCAAACTCACAGTAGTCATTGTCGTAGCTACGGCAGATTTCAGGTCTAGTCTCATAAATGCCACAGCGTCCATCGCCTTGTATATGCTCACAGCGTGCCGCAATGAGTAAATACCAGCCGTCTTCATCTTTATAAATCTCAATATTTTTATGTGAGATTTGCCACAGTAAGTGTTCAAACTCAGATTTTTTTCTTGGTGTGTCGATCAGTTGCGTAATATAGGTGCAGCAAATCGTATTGGTGCAAAAGCCACACTTATTTTCAGCAGTTATTTTAATGCTGGGGTCTAAAGATTTTTTGATGTCGGCAAAGCGAACAACGCTAGTCATGAGGGTTATTCCTATGAGCCGGATTGGTCCCAAGCATAAGCACAGTCTAGTTCAGAGCGAACCTGCTTTAGACCGTCTACATCGACTACGATTAGCTCAATTGGACGCTTATTTTGGAATCGCCGGTGTGGCGTATGTAACCAACGTGAGCCCATATAGGCATTACGTGGGAAGGTGGTGCGTAGTGCTTCTGCAATGCCAGCGATATGCTCGATGCGCACAGCAGTTTGCTCACCTTTAGGAAAGGGATCACCTTTTCTAAACTTATCTAAATGACGTAGGCGTACTTTACTGGGTAGATCTAAAACATGCAGGATTTGATTCCCATCTAAACCCCATTCATCTAACAGGCGCATAACATTGCTTGCGATTGCGCTCTCTACATCGGCTTCGTTCATGATTGTTTAGTATCTAGTGCTTAGGGTCTTTATCACTAGGACCTTTACTGATAGATTTTTTCAGCGAATCCATTGACACTACTGTCGTAGTCTTCGGCTCATCAGCGTAACGTGGCTGAAGAAGCTCTAAGTCGATGCCTAGCTCCTCTGATAACTCGCGTTCACGTGCAGAGATCAGGCCAAAACATTGGCGGATGTCTTCTATCGTTGTCTCGCTAAGGACATTACGCATACCAGGGCCACTAGGTGCGGTATCCTTTACAATGGCCGCAAGTACTTTACGCATAGTAAGCAAGATTCGTTGTTCTTTACTGGGTTTTTTGTCGTCTGTCATGTCTACAGATATCTATTGAGTTTGTTGTTTTCTTGAGGTTTTCAGTATTCAAGCATAGCATGCCTCTAAGTCGATCGCGTAGGGCTGTAAAGGGTGATTATATTGAATACTCAAAAAGAGGATTTGTTTATGGCTGATACTAGGATTAAGTTTTCTCCAGGTGATATCGTTAAACACAAAAAATTTCACTATCGTGGGGTTATCTTTGATGTTGACCTTATATTTGAGGGGAGTGAGAAGTGGTATGAGCAGGTTGCACTATCACGCCCGCCGAAAGATGCGCCTTGGTACCATGTATTAGTCGATGGATCGAAGGAAGTCACTTATGTGGCAGAACGGCATATAGCTTTATCAGATGATTTCAGTGGGATTAATCATCCTTTGGTTAAAGAATTATTTACCGGCCTAGTTGGCCAACATTATCAGGTATATCAACAATAACTATTATGTTTAAAAAAATTGAACAGTGGCTCAGTAGCACACTTAAAAAGAAGGTCGAGGAAGACGATAAACGCACCACGGATTTAGCAGCAGCGATGCTTATGTTGGAAATTAGCCGTGCTGATTTAAAGATTGTCGACAGTGAAAAACAGGCGATAGTGAAAAATTTAGTCACTCAGTTTGATTTATCAGATGAAGAGGCTATTGCCTTGCTAGAACATGCAATGTCAGATCAGGATCAGCAACTTTCAGCACATCCGTTGATACGTATGATCAATGATGAGATGGATATTGAAGCTAGACGAGAATTAATGCGAGGGATGTGGCGAGTTGCTTATGCGGATGGAGAGCTTGAAAAGCATGAGGAATATCATCTTCGTAAAACTGCCGATTGGCTCTATCTCTCGCATACTGACTTTATGAAAAGTAAGCATGCAGTGATGGACGAGTTAGATATTCCCCATGAAGTCTGAGGCGTGAATAACGCCTTAAACCATATCTTTCAGGCCTTTTAAAGGAAGAATCTTAACGGCCTTACGAGCAGGTTTTGCTGCAAATACAGTCTCTTCGCCAGTGAAAGGGTTAATACCTTTACGTGCTTTAGTAGCAGGCTTTTTGACTGACTTAATTTTGCAGAGACCTAATACATTGAATAAGCCTGAACCACGTGGCTTAAGCTCTTTTGCAATCAGTTCTTCTAGCGATGTGAAAACTGCCGCAACTTGCTTACGAGTAAGCTCAGTATCGGTAGCGATTGCATTTAGGATTTCTGATTTTGTTGGTGCTTTTTTTACAGCCGGAGCTGCTTTCTTTTTAACGGCCATCTTTGATAGATCCTCTATGTGCGAGTGTGTCGATTGAGTGACTTATTTTGTTTTTTTCGCTGATTTTTTTGAGTGCCTGATTAGAGACGCTCAAAACCAGACTTCCTTATTATAATTAAATTGTACACAAGCTACTCGTGAGTGCCAATGTTATTAGCAACTAAATTACACTATAAATAGCCTATAAAACGCATTTTTACTCAAACAGAACGCAACATAATGATGGCGCAGTACAAAACAAAGATAACGGCCATTGCTGATAAGTCGATTACACCTGCTGGTGGAATATAGCGGCGTGCTAGCGATAACATGGGTTGTGTCAGGCTATCTAAGATCGATAGCATCGGATTACTCGTGCTATATGGGTTTACGAACCAACTCATTACAGCGCGAATCATGACTGAGTAGAGCAAAATAGTAATTAATTTGTCAGCGATGGCGACTATGGCAATAGGGATGATCTGAACGATATTAAATGGCACTTCACGTAGTGTCAGAATTAGATATAAGTGGAGCATAGAAAGCCCAAATATAACTAGCCAGGTAGCTGAATCGATACGACCGAGCGCAGGGGTGATTCTACGCATAGGGGTAACTATAGGGTCGGTAATTTTGACAACAAATTGTGCGATTGGATTGTAAAAATCTGCTTTTACCCAGGCCAAAAGGATACGGATTATTAACAATGCGATATAGAGGCTTAATAAGCTATCGACGATGAAATAAGAAAGATTAGTAAGGGCTTGCACCGGCTAGGCTCCTGCTTTTTTGGGTTTATTCAAAAGATTGGCTAATTTCTTTACTACGTTTGGCTGCGGCTTGCAGTGCTTGCGTGATGAGGTCTGGTAAATCATTGGCACTGAGGCTGTGTAGCGCTGCTTCGGTGGTGCCTCCCTTAGAGGTCACATTACTACGTAATTGGGCAAAGCTTGTATCTGAGGCTAGTGCTAGTTTGGCTGCACCATGAATCATCTCTAGTGTCAGTAAAGTACTTTGTTCAGCGCTTAAGCCTAGGGCTTGGCCACTTTCTTGTAAGCACTCCATGAAATAGAAGAGGTAAGCGGGTCCGCTGCCTGATAATGCTGTCACTGCATCCAATGCAGACTCATCATTCAGCCAGAGTGTTTTGCCGACACTACGCAATATGTTATCTGCTCTATCGCGATAGATGGCAGCTGTATTTTTGTCGGTATAGAGGCCACTCATGCCATAGCCAATCGCTGCTGGTGTGTTTGGCATGGAACGTACAACAATCGCTGAAGCCCCTAGATTGTCTTGTAATGCTTGGTAAGGAATACCGGCAGCTACCGATATAAATAGGCTTTTAGCCGTATCCATCGAGGTGGCAATATCGCGGCAAAGTTGCAGCGTGTCTTTTGGTTTGAGTGCAAGAATGAAATTGGCCGGTGATGCCAAGGCTGCATTAAACGTCGATAGTGAACAGTCTGGGAAGTCTAAGGCTAAGCGGTCGGCCTCGGCAGGCTGACGATAGACTAAGTTTATCTGTTCGGCTGGAATATTATTATTTAACAGTCCACGCACTAGGCTGGCGCCCATATTACCTACGCCAATTACGACAATTTTTTCATGTTCGTCTTGCATCTAATGCCCCTGCAGTGGTCTTTATTTCTTGATTGCTTGACGACGGCCAAAGATGGCAGTGCCGATTCTCACGATGCTAGAACCAGAGGCTATAGCGGCTTCAAAATCATTACTCATACCCATCGATAGGGTGTCTAGAGCAATGCCTGCAGTTAATAGTTGCTGTTGCAGGTCTCTCATTCTACTAAAGCTGGCGCACTGTTGCTGAAAGTCTGTGCTTGGACTCGGAATGGCCATTAGCCCACGTAAACGTAAACCCGGTAGCGTACTAATATGCTGTGCTAGTGCGGAGACATCGTCAACGGCTACACCTGATTTTGTCTCTTCGTTATCGATGTTGATTTGAATACAGACATTCAGTGGGGCTAAGTTTGCAGGCCGTTGAGTACTGAGGCGATCAGCAATAATTTCACGTTCTATGCTATGAACCCAATCAAAATGCTCAGCGATTACACGTGTTTTATTCTTTTGTATCGGGCCTATAAAGTGCCAAGTCAGTCCGAGGTCGATAAGTGCAATCACTTTATCTACACCTTCCTGCACATAATTTTCACCAAAGTCGCGCTGATCAAAGCTAGCTGCTAGTCGCACCTCTTCAATACTTCGAGTCTTGCTGACAGCCATTAATGTCACGCTATTTTTTGCACGTGCATGTTTCTGACAGAGCTGATCAATCTGCTGCTGTATAGACTGTACCGGGTGTTGTTCAGTTTGGCTGGGCATAGGAATGTTCGTTTAATCGCACGGTCGTGCGTGGTCACTGTCTAACTAGTATCGCTAGACTTTCAGTTATAGGCAATTGATTACTAATCGCTGCCTTATGTTGGTGTTAATTATTGTAACCCTAATTCTTGAAAGATGAACGATTCGAGAGTCTAAATCATGCTGCAAGTCTATCTAGGTCTAGCTCGTGCACAGGGTGCTTCTGATCTTCACCTCAGTGCAGGCGATGCCCCACGCATACGTTGTAATGGCAAATTAAAGAGACTAGAGCAAGAGACAGCGGTTGTTACAGCGGAGCTCCTATTACAAGCCTTAGATGAGAGTCAGCGAGTCTGTTTAGATCAGGATAAACATTATGATTTCGCCTTGCAGCTAAGTGCTAGTGAGCGTTATCGCGCACATTATTTTTTCCAGCAGTCCGGGTTGAGTGCAGTCTTTCGCGTGATCCCGGAAAATATTCCAACACTGGATGAGCTCTTTGCTAGCAAAGGATTACGCTTGGCAGCAGAGGTAGATGCGGGCTTGGTGTTGCTGACAGGTGCAACTGGTAGTGGTAAGTCGACTACGCTGGCATCCATCTTAGAGCATAAAAATCAGCGTCAACAAAGCCATATCATGACTTTGGAAGACCCCATTGAATTTAATTTTGAATCCAAGCAGAGCATCATTAGCCAACGTCAATATAGGCAACATTATGACGACTTTAATCTGGCGCTACGTGGTGCTTTGCGTGCAGATCCTGACATCATTATGCTGGGTGAATTACGTGATCTGGAGACCATTCGTCTAGCATTGACGGCCGCTGAAACCGGCCATTTGGTGCTAGCCAGTTTACATACGCGTAATGCCAGTCATTGTATTAGCCGTATCGTTGATGTGTTTCCTGCGACTGAAAAGGAATTAGTGCGTATGGCATTAGCCGACTCATTGCGTGCGGTGATTGCGCAACAATTAGTACCAGCTCGTGCGGGCGGGCGTATCGCATTGTTTGAGAGCCTGTTGGTCAACTCAGCAGTGGCTAATTTAATTCGTGAAAATCAGCTTGTGCAATTGCTGTCATGTATGCAAACCGGTGCGCAGCAGGGGATGCAAAGCTTTCAGCAGGCACGAGAAGCCTTACTCGCTGAGGGCTTGCTAGATTAGTTTGTGAGGTGTTGGCCGAGTAACTGATTAGGCCTGTGGATAGACTAGCTTAGCGTCAAAGATAGGGCCATCGACGCAGACTCTGCGCATCGACTGTTGCCCATCTTCTGTGATCAAGACATTACAGCCAGCACAGCCACCGACGGCACAGGCCATGTGTTCTTCTAAGGACAGCTGACACTTTAATTGATGGCGCTGGCAAAATTCAGCTACCGCTTGCAGCATTGGTGTAGGGCCACAGGCAAATACTTCAATTTTATGATGCTCATTACTATCGATGCCTGCCAGCCACTGCTCAGCAAGCTCATGCACATAGCCATTAAAACAACCGGCATAGCCTTGCTTGCTGCTGAGGCGTGAAGGGACATTAATATCTTCTAATAGGCGCATGGCAGTATCGATATCATCAGGCATGCCGGCAAGTGATTGTTGAGAGCTTTGTAGATCAAATGGGAAGGGGATCTCAGAGCCCATCACGACCATGGCTGTTTTGTCCTGTGACTTCTTTAACTCTTCGGCAAAGAAAACGATCGGTGGGATACCCACACCACCACCTATCAATAGCGGTATGGCCTCTTCCGTACTAAGTTCGAAGCCATTACCAATAGGTCCCATTGCCTGTAAGCGATCACCTACAC
>Ga0228674_1000265_pt1 | contig 39120 bp, 54 predicted proteins | sample 1D_rmetaG_FD_189054 | JGI IMG/M metagenome (GOLD analysis project Ga0228674, IMG submission 189054) | Seawater microbial communities from Monterey Bay, California, United States - 1D_r | ecosystem: Environmental > Aquatic > Marine > Coastal | place: USA: California | collected 2016-09-26
AAATGCTTCTTCTTGATCTTTCACTCGCTGATCGACCTCGTCCATACCTTCTAGTTTTATTCCTAAATGATCTCTTATCATTGACTTTAGTGTAGTATCTTTAGGATACCTTGCTTCAAGGTCTCTGGTATATTTTCTCATCTTAGTATAATTTAATTCATCCGGTGAATTATTTTCCATGTATGTTATAAACCTTTCCATTTCTGGATACCATTCGTATGCTTCTCTAAGCCTATCAATTATTTTAGTTCTATATGGCTGTGGCCATAAATTAGGTCTCAAGTACTTTGGTGTTTGTAATACGTTTGCAGTAATAAACTTTAAATTAATTGGGCTCTCTTTCCAAAATTGATAAAACTCTGGCATATGATAAATGTTATGCGATTGCACTGTTATACCAACTGCAAGATCAATATCAGGCTCTGCATTAAGAACAAGCATATTGTTATATACTGTATCCCAATCGCCATCTTGTCTAATATAGTTGTACACTTCTTCAACACCGTCCATGCTTACTTTAATGTTGACATGTTTAAATTGCCTCCACATTTCAACTAAGTCGTATTGTTTAAATTTAATATGACTTATGTTTGTTGCATAACGTAATCTAATTTTTGATTTAACTTCTGTGGGTATTCCTTCAAGTAAGTCATAATGTTCTTGGTTAATGATTGGTTCACCCCCTGTAAATTGTAATGTGTGAACATTATCCCATAGATCAGGCCATTCATTTAAACTTGCGAATAAATCCGTAGGTCGTAAAAGTCTAGTTTCGTAGCCATCTTTTGTATACTTCTTTATAATATCTAAGTCCTTTACACGTTTATAACTACTATGCGTACTGCACATAATACATTTTAAATTGCAAAAGTTACTTACTTTAAGTTCTACCCACATAGGTTTGTTATTGACACTGTAATCATCATTGACACTAATAATGTCTTTGAAGTCATTCCAGTTATCTTCTTCCCATCGTTGACGGTTGCTTACAATGCCGCTATCCTCGTTATGCCAGCACACTTCACAGCGTTCTGGTCTTTCGTCCTCTGCCAAAGCCCGTCTTAGCTCTTTATAGTTTTCGTTATTCCAGCTTTCAAGAGCTGTCTCCCCTGGTTTATTCAATGGGACTTCTTGTGCCTCACAACACGGCACAATGTTTCCACCTGCTGTTCCGTAAATATGCATAAACGGTAGCATGCAGAATGTCTTGCTATTTTTTAGTTTATCCTTGTTTATCATGATACTCTAATATATTTTTAAATTTTGGTGCCATACTAATGTCCTGGCCTCTGTGTGTTAGTACATGTTTTAATTCTGTTTTATACATGATACTGTTGTCTTTCTTACTATGTGACTTACATAGTTTCTTCAGTAGTTTATATGCAGTCTTAAATTTACCTGCATTTTTATTGAATCCTGAAAATTGCTGTTCAACAATCATATCCAATGTTTGCTTATACCAATCTGGCCAATGCTCTACACTCATATAATGTGGCTCATATACCGTCTGTAGTATAACTCCTATTCCTTTATGCACTCTTGCCCAATGTATAAACTCATGCAACTGTGGGGCGTTAATAACGCTTACAGTGGTGGCTGTAGCTATATTTAAGCGTCCTGTAGCGTCTCTAAGTTCAATCCACTTGTCAAGTGTAGCTTCTATTTTTTCCCACTTAGATGGGTAACGTAGCAGATCGTTTGTACTACCTACACCATCTATGCTAGGACTTAGTTGTATATGTTTAAATTTCATTAATGCATTTAATTCAAGTTTGGCTGGATACCATGTACAATTTGTAAATATCTCTAAGCTAATTTGTCCTGCTAAATCACTGTCCGCTAACCTAACTATAAGATTTAAAAACTGTTTATGTAAAAATGGTTCTCCGCCTGTTACTTTAATAAATTTAACATGCTTTAAATTATTCAAATCTAAATTATCTAAATCATATTCCTGTACTTCTTTTAATTTTTTAATTTTGTCTTCGCTACTTATTCCTAATGCTATTTCGTCTTTATCCCATGTATGACTGAACTCGCTTCCACAACTTAAACATGCTAAGTTGCAAAGTCTGCCCACTGTTATTTCTAAATACTCTAAACGCACTGTGTCTGTAAAATCATCAAAGAATTCATCTGCTTCAGTTCTCATACTGCTACCTTTAACTTCTTCATCTGATTTACATTTGTAACAACCTGGGTGCCATTCATTACGCATCATAGTTTCACGTATTTCTTTAAAACCTTTTCCTTTTAAAAATCTAGTATGAAACCTACAACAAGGAGTCGCAGGTTGTCCATGCATAAGCATTTCAGCTTTGAATGGATACACACAAGCATTACTAGGAAGTTTATTCAATCGCTTCTCCTAGTTGAATAGCATACCATTTGCCATCCATTTCAACTGCAAGTTTTCCATTAACACAACCTAGTTTTACTGATTGAATAGATAATGTACTATTAACTTGCACTCCTGTTTTCATATTACCAGACATAATAGGAGGCGTTCTTTTATCTGCAGGTATTCCACGTCCTATTCCAATTCTAAATTCATTGCCATTTGCAGTTTTAATACCTTGCCATCTGACCATAATAGTTGGGTCAGTATTTAATTTTGTATATTGATAACTCTGCGTTACGCTTACACCTATTTCGTTTCCTTCAATCTCGCTTACAGAATCTATTACATTCTGCCAAAGAATATCTTCACAATTTTCTGGACCCATGTTGTCAAATACCATATGGGCTCTAATTGGATACTCTCCAGTTGTTGTTAAGTTGATGGGATCATCATAGATTGTCATAAAAGTTTCCTTTGTTCTTGTGACGCTTCAACGCTTTTGAAATATTAATTCTATTGTATGTTTCATCTCTATGAAATGTATCCCATTCAGTTCCACGTTGACCTTCTGCAATGTGTACAGTTTGTGTAGGTATCAATCCGTAATGCTTACATACTGCTATATGAGATGCCATATATTTTTTAGGAATAGTGTCTGGAGAGAACTCTGCCATTAATCTATTAGCAATAGCCGTATTAAGATGGTTTCCGTGATTCCAATCTGTTTGTGTTTCTAAGCTACCGTCCGTTGCACGTTTAAAGTCTTTCTCGTTTACTTTACTAAACACAATACCTGCACGCCAGTTGCCACAGCTAAGTCCTTTTGTTGTACTAAATGCAACCATTTTAATACACGGTTCATCTAAGTTAACTGTAATACCAAAGCAAGTTCCAAACCATGCACAATCAACAAACACTGGAATTTTTAATCTGTTGCATGTTTTCATTAAATCTTCCCATTGTATCGGAAGTCTGCCTGTTGCACTAAATGGAACACTTACTACAACTGCATCGCCTGCAAGTAATCCACAATCTTCAATACAATCATCCCAACCTAAGTGAGTTTGTAAATATGCATCTCTGTGGTATGGATACTCTCCTCTAAACATTTTTAGATCTAAGTTGTTAACTGCACAATAATAGTGCCACCAATCTAATCCTTGCGTAGTACCAACGCTTGCATAACGCATTGGAAATGCGTCTAGTCCTTTAAATTTATTTAATGTACTACTTTCTATCCACCCTTGATATCTATCAAGCATAATGTTTGATTCATCAGCAATCGTAGTGATATCAATTTTAGGAAAGAATGTTTCATTTAAAAAATCAAAATATTGTTGATTCCAGACGCTGTTGCCACTGGTACCAAAATCTGGGTTACTGTTCATATAATTTTAACTCCTTTATTAATTCAAACGTGTTTGTTCCACGCAATCTGTCTAAGTCCTTTGTATACTTGACAAACCAATCCCATTGTTTTTCTTGTTCTTGTTCGTTTACCTCAACTTGTAATCCATCTCTGATAGCATGTATTCCAGTTTGGTAATGTATCTCATCAACATGATAACTGCCTTTAGGCCAGATACTTTGATCTGGAATAGACAATAACTTGTCATACATAATATATTTTAATACATCTGGCATATATGCGATATTTAAATATGTAGGATTAACTACAACATTACTCATGCTTATACTTGCTCTATGCATATGTTTCTCTTTAAACCATGCCCACACTTTGTCTAATCCAAATATGTTTGTTAGCATAACTGTTACTGCAAACACAACTTCAATGTTAGGATATGTGTAAAACTTTTCTATGTTTTCTTCTAGTTGTTCAAATGTATACGAACCACCTCTTACTACACTGTATAATTCGTCTACTGCTTCAATACTAATAAGCAATTCAATGTGCTTAAAGTGTTTAAATATCTCTTGAAAGTCATCATCAAATACTGTAGCATTTGTACTAATATCTAACATAATATTCTTTGCTAGTCCTTGGTCAATAAACCATTGTAGAATTGCTTTACAACTTTCATCATACAAAGGCTCGCCACCTCTTAATGCTACCCACTGTAAATTACGAAAGTAGTCTGGGTCAGCAAACAAGTTATCAAGGAATGTCATATCTTCAACACCGTGATATCCTATTTGTGCTTTTTCCCAATAGTCTGGATTCTCTTTATTTAATTTCTTTCCGTCTTTAGTCCAACCAGTGCTAACAAATGGATTACAATGTATACATGCTAAGTTACATTTGTTACTAATTGTAAAATCTAAATAACGTATGTCCGGCTTACTGTTGGCTGTATTTTTAATGCTACCTTTTTTAACATCAACATCAAGTTTATCCCAAAAATACATTCTACGACTTTTACCGCTTTTTTCTTTTTTAGTACATGCTAAACATGCTTCTGGAATTATTCTACTTGCATGCGATTTACGCAATGCTACTGCTTCTTCGCTGTTTAATATTTCTGGTAATGTTTGTCTTGTAATGTTTCCAAACTTGCCGTTGTATATGATGTCAGGTAATACTGCTCCGCCCCATTTAATAGTAAGTGCATTCCATGGTGCTAAACATGTAGGAAACCGGTGATCATCTAACATAGGATTTTTATACATTATGCTTCAACTCCACATGTTCGTTGACACGTTTTCCATTTTGCACCTTTTACGCTTAATTTAACATGTTCGTTATACCAATCAGAACTTAGTATTTCATATAACGAATGATCATGTAGATTATTATCTTTTCTAGCTTGTACAAATGTTTCATCTACTTCATTAGCTAAAGTGTGTTTCTCTAAATCAACTCCAAATAAACTAACATGACAACAAGGCCAAACTGTACCCCATGGATCAATTTGAATTTCCTGTTGATTGTACCACGGGCATTTTGTTTTTTGTTTCTCTGAAGTATTTAAATAAGTATCGTACATATCTCCTATTTCTAGTATATGTTCTTTGTGTGGATTTGTACTTTCAATTCTATCATCTTTTAATCTTGTTCTTGACTCTGGAATACCATCAGTTGCTGTTATTGTATACTCCTCGTCTTTATCTTTTATAACCATATTTGGCGAATGGCTTCTACGTTTAACAAGTTGCATTGCTCCTAATGATCTTGCTAAGTCTTCTATCTCTTGGTGTTGATGTTTGTTATGTTCAAACATTGTAAATTGTATAGTAGCATGCCCGCCAGCATCAGAAAATGATTTTACATTTTCACATATTTTGCTAAAATCTGTACGTCTACGATATATATCATGAGTGTCTCCCATTCCATCAATTGAAAAGTCTACTTTATGATTTGGAAACTGATGTAATACGTTAGCTAAGTCATGCCAGAACTTTGGTCCTCGCATACTTCCATTTGTTGCAATTGATGGTGTACTTCTTGGATGTGCATCTAACCACACTTCCATCATCTCTACTAATTTTGGATGCATCATTGGGTCTCCCCAATTTCCATTCAAATTTAGTCTATGCATATACCAACGATGAGTATCTTCATATGCTATACGTTTCCATAATTCAAAGTCAAAATGTGCCAAGGGAAGATTTTTTTCTGTTTCGCCGCCATCAACATTTCTCACGCATGCTCCACAACGGGCATTACAGTGACTACTGATATCAAATTGTAACGAAGTAGTATTTCTATGCCACTCCATTATATCTCTTCTCATTGGAAATCCATTCTCCAAGGATACATTGTGTAGCCTGCTGGCTTTAAAATATATTCTTCAAACAATATAATAAGTACGATACCAAACACATACCTTACCCATGTAGGCCAAGTGGTTTGCCATCTTGTAAATGGTTTTAGTACCCACATCCAAAAACTTGCTATTTTACCCCAAAACCAATCACCAATATTAAACGGTGGCATTTTCCATAAAACTACTGGAATGAAAAGATACCATACCCAAACTGGTATTTCATCTGTTGGTTCAGATGCATATATTAGGAAACCCACTATTGCTAATAGATATATACCAATGTAATTTTTTAAATGATTATACATAATTCTCACAATCTCCTTCTCTAACTATATCACTTGTTAAGCAATGTATGCCACCGTCCCAAAAATACTGATGTCTAAAATTCCAGTAAATTGGTTCAATGCCATGTGCTTCCATTTCTGCAAAGGCCGCTTCGTTTTTACCTGTACAGATAACTGTGTTTTCATCTAATGATAATACATTAACATCAAATACACTTTCGTCTGGACAGCCTACCCAATGACTTAACCATTTGCTTACATAGTCTTTATGAAATCGTTGCTTACGAGTTTGTTGAAAATCTTCTGGCATATCAAAATCATCTGCTACTTCAATTATAGTCCAGTTTTTCATTTCTTCTGGAACCCAATTCTTATTCCAGGTCATCAGTACGCCAGGTTTTAGTAGAGCAATTTTCCCGTCGATATGTCCTCCTACTGGAATGTCCAAAAATTGTGTATCTGGATATCGCAACTTTATTTCACGTTGAATCCATTCACGGCCCAGTGCCGTACCTCTGCCACGTTTATTATCTCCCTCATAGGGTTGGCTAAACAAAATGTGGCGTCCACACTTTATCATGTTAGCCGCATGATAAAGCAGTCGACGGTTCTCAACAAAGTGGTCGTATTTTTTACCACTCTCTACTAGTACGCCTGGCATACTAACCCAATCTGCACCTTCACTAAACCATTTACTACAATGATCGTAATATGCAAGATTTTCAAAGTAGCGATTGTCGCTACCTGTAAACAGTTCAAAAATTGTATGCCCGTATGGCATCAATGTGTCCCTTGGCATAAGTGGGTGATTTGGAAACCCACAATGCATCCATGGTAATTGAATCTGTTCTTCACCTGTGATTGTAAATATATTCTTTGGGCGTAATACTTCTATTCCTCTGCCTTTTAATATCCCCGACAGCACTTCAATGTCCTCTGCTGTTTCTGTGAAAATCTGTCGCATTACACGACGAGTTTCTTCGTCCTTATGCCAATCAAATGTTTCAGGTGGAAATGGAGCACCAAGCACTACTTTTTTTAGCGGTTGAAACTCGCTCCATGCGTTAACTGATTTATTCATGTGTATCCTTATTTAAAGTCTTTTGAATGAACTTTGTTCCTGTGCGATGTATGTCTGGACCTATTTCACCTTGTCTACCACATGCACTTTTACAAATTGAAAAAGGTGTAGTTGTATTCCAACTATCCTCAATACGTTTATATTCTTTGCTAGTATTTATTTGATCTATACTATGCCCACTTGTAATATGTATATTTTTTACATCTTCTCCTAAGAACAACGATAGTTTATCCATAGCATGTTGACTATTCATGTGACAGCATGGAACAACATACCCATCAAACCTCATAGACATTGCTTCTGAGTTAGCACCTGGTCCTACTACTTTGCATTTAGGATATATCATTTAATATCTCTTGCCATGTTGCACTTTTTAATAACATATGTTCTGGAGTTCTTCTGTCACCAACCATTGGCTGAAATTTATCAAATCCCAACTCCTCGGCTAATTGTTTAGCTTTACCTACTTGATGATAATTGTGTTCAAACACTACGTATCTCCACCATAGACTTCCATTCCAATTTTCTCTAACAGTTTTTATTCCTGTCATAATACTATTCCATTTTGCATTAACTCTGTATATGTGATTAGTATCTTCTAATCCGTCAATGCTAAATTGTAGCCAATCTTGTTTTCTTAATAAACTAGAAAAATGTTTCCACCACTTTTCATTACGACCGCTTCCGTTAGTTGAAAGAATTACTCTAGGTCTAATTTCTAAAGTATTAATAAATTCTAACTGCTCAGTCATTGTGCCACTGTATATTGGATCACTAAGAGCGCCATTATAAGTAACACAACTAATTCTATTTCTAGGATGTAACAATGCTTGTAAGTGTTCAAGTTTTAAATCTGTTATATCCCAATTACGATTTCCAGTCGCCATGTCTATTGTTCTTGTACAACCTGGGCATAATAAGTTACATCTAGTACTGGCGTCAACATTAAATCTTCTGCCAACTTGCATAAAATTTATGTTCAAACCAGCATATGTACCATTATCAACTGTCATAAATATATTTATCTACATATATAATGGAGCAAATATGACCCGAATCGCTAAAGATATTATAGCAGGAGACGACTTTGTTGTCAATGTGTTTGACGCAAAGAAACAAGATTTAACAGATAATTATAAGATATACGAAGCATTTGAAAGCGGATGGCCAGTAGTTATTAAAAATTTAACTATTCCACAACTTGATTATGAGTACTATGACAACTTAGCAGATTGGACTATTCCAGATAACAAATGGATTATGCCTTGGTACAACTCACACATTAAAAACAGAAGTCGTTTAGAACTTGAAAGAGGTTGGACTGACAAAGAAATAGACTTATTTCATAAAAAACACAAGCAATCTAACAATGGTTGGAATGAAATATTTGATATGCTGTTCCCACATTATAAAACCAACGAGCGTATGCTTAGTCATAGATATAATACACTAGTAGAAAATAAACTACACTTAGATGAACTAGATGAACAACACACAGGCAACGAACAACAAATACGTATGTTTGTACAACTAGATAAGAAACGTCCTAGAGTATTATCATTTGGTCCTGACTTAGAAAAATTGTATTACGATTATAAAGATGAATTTAATTTAGGTGAATTAGACAAGAACAATATACACACATTTATTAGTGAAATGCGTAATAGATGCGTTTGGAATGAACAACAATGGGATCAGTTTCACCACCCACTACATTACATTACTTTTGATCCAGGTGATATTTGGTTCTTTAATGCACAATGGATAACACATCAAATTGTATTTGGCACAAAACTACAATGCTTTGAAGCTGATATTAAAAATGAAAGTCTAGTATTTCCAAAAATGTGTATGTCTAATAGAATTAAAAATCTGTAAACCTATTTATTATGCTACCACTGTATATTCATACAAGTATGTTGTACTTGCTGGTGCTACACTTACATCAAAGAAATAATCATAGTAATCGCCACTGATTTGAGTCTTAGTAATATTACCTGTTACTGTCATTGAAGTTCCTGATGTTGTACCAACATAGAATGTATCACCTGTTGATAAGTTATCTAGAACATAGTTAATATTTCTACGTAAGTCATGGTCCTTGCCTTCATTCATTCTAACACGCATTTGTGCGTTTCCAGTTGAACTGTCAGCCGCTGTGTACCATTGTGTCTGTGATGAACCTGAATCGCTATAGTATTCACCACCTGTGAATGTTTCACCAGACGATGGAGCAGTCCAGGTTTGTGATGGATCAGCAATATGGAACCATTGTGATTCTGCGAGTATATTACTATAATCACCTGCTTGTTTCATCAACCAAACTTGTCTAATTTCGCCATCTTCTGTGACACTATCATCTATCGCAGTTATAGTAGCACTAACTTGTCCATTTGAAACTGTTAGCCATCCACTTGTTGAAGGATTACCTGATACGTCATTCCAGTTTGGATCACCACCTGATTGATATGAACCATAATATGTTGATACACAAGTATAGTAAACTTGTATTCCGTCTGGTGCATTGGTTGTTGCTGTCCATGTCATAGTATCACCTTCTTCTAATTGTGCTTGATAAGCACCGTCATCATAATTTGAACTATGAACTCCATAGTCGGTTGCACCTGAGGCAAGAGTACCATACGTAACCGGACTAGCAATATCAATCGTTGTTGCTACGCTCCAATTAAAATCAGAAGCGTCTTGAGTAGCTGGTGTTGTTGATGTATCATTAATTGTAACACTCTTACTTGAGTTACCGTTATCCAATGCTAGTTGTAAAGTTTCTGTTCCTTCTGTAGAAGAATCAGCTGTAATATTTAAAGTTACTGAATCTGTTGTTCCAACAACAAAGTTTCCTGTAAGACTGGCACCACCTAAGTCAGCACTAGTAACTCCAGTTATTGTATATGGCACACTAGTTCCAGCTGATACGCCTGTTGTTGCTAAAGATATTATAACTGATCCACCTTCGTTGACTGCTGAGTAATTACATGATAATGTATAATTTACCATTACTGCATTTTTCTCTGCATATAAATCACCGTCTTCTGTTGGATGTAATGTCCATGCACCAATTTTAACGCCGCCATCTGCTATAAAAGGTCTTTGAGATCCGGTTATTGCAGTCTCAGATAATAACATATCTCCGTCGTTGTTTACTGTCATTCTCCAGTCGCCTATACGTAAACCTTTGTCCACTCTGAACATCTTTTGTGAACCTGATATAGTGTGCATATTTGAAACTTGCAGGTCGCCGTTTCCTAATTCAACAATGCTCCATTCGCCTAAACGAATGCCTGCATCTGCCATAAATGCTTTTTGTGCCATATTAATCTCCTAATAGAATATCTTTATTTTATTATATTTATTTCTATCGAGGAATTAATTAACTAATACTTTTTATCTACGGAGTTCGTTATCACCCCAAACCCTACCAAAGTTAATACCTTTAGTACGTTCAGGAAAGTAGTCCTGCATTTCGCCTTCTCTATATAAGTCTACAGTTGCACAATGCAATCCACCATCCCAGAAAAATCTATGTCGCATAGGACAAGTAACTACATCTACTTTATGCTCGCCTAGTTTATCTTCTAATACTTTACTAGGACCACTTGCTACTACTGTATTTTCGTCTATGCTTAAACAGTTAACATCAAAGTTAGTTTCGAAGCAACTACCCACACTTGGATGCATATATAAATCAATAAACTTATTTAATGCTACATTATGTTCTTCACCTGCGATCCAATAATCTGCTACAGGTTTTAATTTAGAACCACGCCACTTATCTTTTTCAGATATACGAAAGTCGTTCCATGCTGTTGTATGATCATTATGAGCTCGTTGTATTTTAATAATATCCCATCCAGGAAATGTTTCTTCATACTTGTTTACATTAGTGTGGCTTATAATAAGTCCGGGCTTTACAAGTGCCATAACTGCATCAGTATGTCCACCCATTGTTGTTGTGTTTATTCTGAAATCATATCCAAACTTCTCATTAAATTTATCTACCCATGCTTCTGCTAAATGTCTTGTAGGACCATTGAAGTCGTGTATGTCAATTATAATGTCTTTACCAGCTCTCATAATACTAGGCCAGCTCATTGTAAAGCCTGGTTTACCAACTGCATCAAATATGTTTAATTCTTGTTGTCTGTCTGCAATGTCAATTAAATCATCACATCCAGCCCAAGGTGCATGCTTATCAAATATGTTGTGTGTATCTTCTTTTGTTCCATGAAATATTCTATGTACAGGATTTGTAGTTCCAGTAATCATATGTTCACCGAATATAATTTGATCATCTCTAGGTGCATTAAATGGTTTAGGAATGTATCCATTAGAGTCAATAAACTCTGATACACTGTTATACCTTTTATCTTTTAGTACACAAGCTTCAGGCATCCTATAAACTTGCACACCATATGACTCTTCTAAAACTTTTGCAAAGTAATCTAAATCTTCACGTGTTTCTTCGTTTACTTTAGTCATAGCATCTGCTACTTTTTTATCTGGGAAATCTGCAAAAAAGTCTTTAGGTAATGTACTTCCTATTAATACTTTCTTTAACGGATCCCAACTGTTATAACTTTTAAATCCAAACTTCATTAGAAATCTATACTCCATTTACAATCCCACATTCTGTAACTATTTGGATTAGTTATATCAGAGGTCTCTTTTAATTCTTTCAAACTCGGGCGACACTTTGGTAACCAGGTGTTTCCTGTGCTTGTCGTAGTTTTCGGTGACTTGTACGTACTGTTGCATGATGTCAGCATTATACTTATGCTCACTATCAAGGCTAAAGTTAACCACTTCCATAAGAGGTTCTTCGTATTGCTCAAAATGTGGACTGTTGCCAATGCTTTTGAGAAATTCCAAAATCTGTTCACGTTGTTGTTCCTTTAACCATTCAGGAGCGTGTGCCATGCTATAGTATGCTGGCTCTACTAACTGATTGGTACTCATGCCAATACCTCTATTACTAGTCATCTGGTAATCATGCATAAACTTCCAAAACTTGGTTATATGCAATGCATTGGTCATTTGGTTTACTGTAGTAACACGTACCTTAATACGCTTACCTGCTTTAGTATCAGCAAACTGTACTAATTTATCAAAATTCTTCCAAACACTTGCCCATTTAGATGGAGGACGTAAATAATCATTCATATCTCCCATTCCTTCTAAGCTACAATTTACAATTACTTTCTCAAACTTAGCTAGTTGATCAAGCCATCTATCTTGCATGTTAGTTATATTTGTATAAAAACTTAATTCAATATGTTCAGCATGTCCAGTTTTTGTTGCAATATCTAACAACTTAAACATGTCCTGTGCTACTGTTGGTTCACCACCTATTAATTTTATCTTACGAGCATATGGTAACATTCTTTCAAAGCTCGACCATTCTATTCCTGGCTGAAGCAATGCTTCTTTTTTATCTGCAATCATGCCTTCCCAATCAGGATGGTCCGCTCCGAGTCCGCTTTGTACCATTGCCGCACGTTCCACACTCACTAAATGAGATGCTTCTTTGTTGCACATTTGACACTGCAAGTTGCATAAGTTACCAAGTCTAAAATCAAATTGTAAAGGCTGGTCAACTTCCCAATCATTAGCTGATGCATTTGCTACTACATCATCTATTACATCTGCCCACACTTTGTTTTCCCATTGTCGAGAACTCATTATTCCATTACGTTCTAAGTGATGGCATTCTACACACTCTGGTAGTTTCTCACCAGCAGTCATTCTACGCCTCACATCTTTAATATAGTTGTGATTCCATGTACCATCAATACCTAACTTCTCTTGATTAACAAGTTCTTTAGGTTCCTTAGCCATACAACATAATCTAAAACGACCACCGTTGTATGTACTGTATTGAACAAATGGTAATGCACAAAATCCACTCATATTATGTCATTGCTATAAAAGCATCAGCTCCTTTAGATTGGTTCTCGACCCAAGTCGTTGCTGCATTCTCATCAGCTAAATCGCTAATATATTTATAACATATAAACGGCTTTTGAAAATGTTTACATACTTTGGCAATTGCATATGCTTCCATATCAACACAATCACTTTCAAGTTCTGGTGCTGATGTTACAAAGTTATCGCCTGTGCTTAATACATATGCACTATTGCAAAGTGATATATCACCATCGAATCCTGAATTGTCAAATGGTGTAACACCTAAATCTGCTTGTGGTCTTGCATCCATATCACGTTGTCTAACTGTACCTATTTGTAGTAACTGTCCTGCTAATTCAGGTTTTAATGTACCTGCTGTTCCGTAATTAATAACAGCGTCACAATCTTTTTGTATACATGCTAACGTAGCAAATATAGATGCGTTTACTTTACCAACACCAGTATACCATACTTGGAATTCTGATGAAGGTAAATCATGGTCTGGTAGCTCTTCTTTAAGAGCAACTAAAATGTATTTCATATCTTTTCCTATATATCTAAATTTTTTAATTCTTCACCAAAGTGTTTCCACCTTATGTTATTTGAGTGTTTTTCTAAAATTAACTCTCTGGTCAAGTCTTCGTCTAAGTCACCATGCTCATCTATGCAATGTAAAATAATATCTAAAATTTTAACAATTGGTGTCTTTAATGCTGGGTGAGCTGATTCTTTAAAATCAGCTATTTCTTTTTTAATTCTTTCTTTAGTTTCTTTGCTTAGGTTTCTGTGATTTAAATATTGTGATGTTGATTTTGGCATAACCTCTGGATTAACATTAAACCAGCCCAATGTATGTGTACCTACTTTTTCATAAAGCCACTTAACTATATCAATTCCTTGTCCTATATTTAACGAAGTTAATACAGTATTAGATGAAAATTCTATATTGACTTCATTAGTTATAGCTACATACTTATCTACAGTATCTTCTAAATCTTGCCAAACATATTTTCCAGGCCTTTGTAGTTTAACCTTTTCACCTACTCCGTCTAAGCTAAAAATAATTCTTACTAGTTTTATTTTCTTCCAACATTCTATAACACGTTGGCTAGGAAATACACTTGCATTAGTATGATATTCCATTTCTAGTTGAGAAGGATCTTCATTTTGTTCAATAACCATTTCTAGTAAATCATCATGTTTCTTTTCTAACATAGGCTCGCCACCTACAAATTTTAAATAACGTAATTCTGATAAGTCATCATTAATATTTTTATTATCTTGATGGAACCCTTTAGGAACCTTTTGCCCTGGCTTTTGTATTGTAAATATTGTGCTACTTGCAGTAGGTCCACACATTACACATGCCATGTTACATAAGTTGCTTACTCCAGTTTCTAAGTATCTAATCTTTTCAGGTTTAGGCTTAATTGATGTTACTTCTAATTGATGATGAACTTGTACTCGAGGTACACTACTTTGTGGACTAGGAATTCCTGCATCTTCTTCATCTAGTCTTTTCTTTTCTATTCTCCAACACTTAGAACAACCAGAAGGATATTCTCCTGCGATCATTTGCCGTCTTATTTTAGACCAATACTCGCTTTCTCTGGCTTCTTTTAGCCCATCTCTAATATTTGGAATATTTGGATCGCCTTCTGTATGAGGCCCCATCCATCTGCAACATGGAAACACTTGTCCTTCGGGTCCTATTGCAGCACCCGACCATACATATCCACAATAACTTTGTGTTGGAAGTTCTTCTATTTTTTGTCTAATAGTTTTAGGCGATTCCATCATATGCTTAATTCTTCATACCCCATAATTCTTCAAAATCATCTCGGCAATATATCATTCTTTCGTTGTTGCACCATAGTCTTTTAAAGTAACTATCATACATACTTTTGATATCTTCGGTTGTATATTCTGTTGGAATTAGATGTCCTTTAACACAGTAAAACAAAAAGTTTACTTCTTTCCAAGATACATCTGGTATTATATTGCTATAGCTTTTCATCTGGCTCATCTAGAAGATAAGCCATTTCAGGGAATGTAGCACGGAAGTCTGTGCCTCTTAATTCATCTAATTTATTAATGTATTCTCTGAATTCAGGAAGTCTTCTGCTCCAATCTTCACTACGGGCAAAGCTAATCATTCCACGTAAACGTTTTATACCGTAACTAGCATCTAACCATTTTTCATATGGTACTTTACCTTTGTGCCAACTAGGAACACCAAGTTCCCAATTCTCTTTCCACCATTCAATAAATTCTTCATACTTAGCTTCAGTCTTGTCTAAGAATTCATCTGGTAGCATTTTAACATTTAAATGTCCTGGCCAGTATACAAAGTGATAGTTAATACCACCTGCACCAAATGGCCACATGTTTGTTTTCTTAAATCCGTGTTGTAATTTCCATTTAAGGAAGTCTGGAATGTAATGAATATTTAATGCATTAACTGCACAAGCAATAGTAATTTCTACATTATTACTTGTTCTAGTATCTAGTAGTTCAAACTGTTTTAAATTATGTTCCCATTCACTTGGGTATCTAATATAATCGTTCATTGCACCAATGCTATCTACACTGTAATGGAATCTTACTTTTTCAAAATGTGTCCATTGCTCTAGTAGCCTATCTGGAATTTCAATACCATTACTATTATAACGCACTTCAATTTGATGTGCATATCCCATTTCAATAACTTTATCTAGGATATCATAATGTTCTTCAATAACTGTAGACTCACCACCGGCAAAATATAATTGTCTGATGTAAGGAATCTGTGCATAAAACTGTTCCCAAAACACTGGGTTATCTTTGTGCCAGTTATAACTTGCACCAAATTCTTTACCCTTATTTTCCCAAGTCATAGTTTCTTTTAATGACTCGTTTGTAATATTAGGATACAATTTGTTCCAGTCTTTTACCCACCCGGAACTATCATGTGGAGAACACATAACGCACCCCAACTGACATTTCGTCCCCATACGGATATCAATATACCGTAATTTACTATCAGTACTTCCATCTTCGTAAGTTTCCTTTACTAGTTGTTCTACGTCAATACCGTCTTTCATCCAGTAATCTGTTTCCCATTGTCTTTTTGATCTGTGGCCTGCATCTTCTTCTTTATAACATTTTAAACAACTAGCAGGCTTATCGCCTTTAAGCATCATTTGTCTAACGCTTCTCATATAGCTATTGTTCCACGAACTATTTAGATCGCTGTTATTTAAGTTTGCTGGTCTTCCATCTTCTGTTCTAACAATACCAACTCTGCCGCCATGTTCTTTGTCGTTGGTTGCTCCAACGCTTGATGCGTTAGCCGTACAACATACTCGCATACTGCCGTCTGGTCTTGTTGAAAGGTGAATCCAAGGTAGGATACAAAATGTATCGCTTGGTAGTTTATTATCTGCCATGTTTATTCCTTATAATGTTATTTATCTGCATTAAAATTTGTATGTGTGATCAACTGATCCAGTTCTTACTATGTCCCAAGTACGCTCTGTTGCTGTTCCTGTTAATTGTAAGCATGGTCTTTTAGTCCAACTACCGTTCCATGTTAGGTGAGGCAGTGTACTCCATTCCCATGTAAATATTGTACCAGCTTTCCATTGTGTGTATACTCTATTACCAAATTGAAATACCTGTCCTGGTTCCCAATCTTCTAATGTAATTAAAAATCTAATTTTATTTCCACTTGCATTTTTAAATTCTGGATTACCAATAACACGATCCATACGTGGGTTACCTGGTAAGTTATCAATATGCCACATAAGCTGGTCATTAGGATACTGATCATTAAATTTACAAGTTAATTTCTCACTTGTATCAAATGCTAAAAAGTCTACTATTTTTGTAAATTGTGGAAACTCTCCTGGGTACTTATCAAAGTTTATTTTTCTAAACATTGTAGCAGAAGGCTTGCCATCTGGGTTTTCTTTATCTTCTTCAACATGGTTTTCGCTTTTCTTATTAGCGGCATGTTCGTATCGTTGTTCATTGTAAGCCTGGTCTTGCATAGTCTTACTACGAGCTTTAACAATATCCGATACTGTATCTACATCTAATATCCCTACAATTTTTACGTATTCGCCTTCTTCATCTTTTTTAAATTTGTCAAAGTGCCAAGGCGTCTTAAAGGGTGATGTCATTTAGTTCTCCGGGATTGTTGCTACTGCAATATAAACATCTGCATGCTTATCAGTATTTATCCTTTGGAACTGTTGTGCGGTGTCAAAATCAAATCCATCCCAATTGTTAAACAGGTTAAGATCAAATTGTTTAAAGTCTAATTGTTTTCTAAATGCAAAGTCTGTAATCTTAGAACTTTCTTGCCATAGTATTTCCCACATTCTATTATAGTCTGTGTAGCCTGGTCTGTAGTCTGGATAATGAGTTTCATCAAAACACATTACTTCGCTCCACCATGCAAAACTCTTTTGTGGCTCTCTATAAATTAATACAATCTTATCACCTGGAAAATGATTCCAAAGATAATCTAAGTTAAAATGTCTTGCAAAAAAGTGACTTTTGATGATACGATAACCATCTCCAGAAAATACATTGTTAATATCATCTAGTAATTTGCTTGGTGTAAAAAAGTTAAAGTCTTTCCAATCTTCTCCGCACCCCATGCCAGGACCCCAATAGCTACCACGATGTCCGTTATTGTTATCGCCTGGTGTTACTGGTCTGTGGTATTGTGTTCTATCCGGTGTTTCATCTGTACGATCACAAGGTAAGACAGAACGTAACTGTATATCAATTCCGCTCCATCTTGATCCTGGTATACCGCATAGCCAAACATTGTTGTTGTTATTTGTCAAAGTGTTGTCCTAAGAATCCTGTTACTCCACGTAGTACATCAGATTTGATTGCACTATAGTCGAGCTTCAAACTTATATTAGACATCGAGTCAACTGTTAGTGCGGCAATAATATCATCTGCCGACTTATTTTTAATCATCAACAAGTCATCTTTACTTAATGTGATTCTTTCACCGGTACCTAAATCGACCGCTATTTCCTTAATATACTTGGCAGGAATATGGTCCATTGATACTTGGTCAAAGATCAGATCAAAGGACCTGTCTTTTCTCTCAATTGGCATTATAGCCCCTTACTTGGTTACTAATTACTCTGAAGCTACAGCTTCTTTTTTGCCAGCTTTCTTTGGTCCTGGTTTTAAACCTGGAGCCATTTCATATGCTTGCGACTTTAAGTTTTTTGCTTCTTGTTCAAACGTTTTAGCTTGAGCTAGTAGATTCTTGGCCATTGTATCAGGATCAAGTGTATCTGCTTTTGCTTGTGCTTCAGCAATAACTGGTGCTTGTGTTGAAGTATCTTTACCTACCATTGGACGTTCGTCTGCTGGTGGTTCTACTACATCTTTGCCGTCAGTTTGTTCTTGAACAAGTGTATTGATCTCATCTAGTCCTACTGCTACTTCATTGTTAGGTGTTAAGATAACATTGTTTGTAGGCTGTTTCTGTAGTCTACCTGTTTTATGAAGTGTTTGTAACATATTAGTACCATCTGAAAGAACAGTACGTTCTGCATACTCGTAGAAGTTATGTGATGCTTGTGCACCAGGTGCTTCAACTGCATTAAGGATATCATCATGCATCCAATCTGGAAGTGCATCCGTATCTACAATTAAACAGTTTTGTTTATCGTCTGGAAGTTCTCTAAAAACAACCACACATTTTTTACCTGTGTTGGATAATTTTCCAACATGCTTAGTATTCATTGATGACATAAGTTTACTCCTTTGGAGACTCAGCTTTTGCTGGTGTCTCTTTATTTTCGTCTGTTTCTGGTGTATTAGCTTTGATAAAAGCTACTAGCTTCTCAAAACATGCACCTACTTGACCTGCTTCTGCCGCCTTAAAGGCACCACGTTGTGTAGCAAGATCAATAATGTTAGCTGATAGAACAATGTCTTGAATCGATAATTCTACATGTCCTTCAGTTTTATTAGCTTCTTTAGCCATATTGTATTCTCCTATTGAGTTATTTAATTAACTACTATGTTTATTTATGCCGGCTCGTGTGCGGTATTGCTTAGTTTGCTTACATAAAGGTTTTGCTCAAATTGTTTAATATCTGTTTCAAGCTCAAACCATAGTTGATAAATTTGCTTAGACTTATCTAAATGTCTAATATGATACAACCCGCAAACATCTGTCATCAGATCTTGCCATGCTATATCGTTGTTATTAGTAACGACAATGATTCTGTTTCTCATCATCTGTACTACTAATTCTGTGCCTTGCATTAATTGCAAGTCTGTTTCACTTAGGCTTCCGCCATTGTTTACAATTTTAATTTGATTTTTCATCTTATTTTTATGCTGCCTCATAATGTACTGTTACACCAAACGGTGCAGTAAGTCTTTTTTCTTTATCGCCGTGTATACAAAATAGTGTATCACAGTAGTCTGCGTTACCCCATGAACCCCATGGGTAACCATCTGTGAACATGACTAACTGATCTGGTTCAATGTTATACTGTTCCATGTAGTTAAACACTACATCAAAGTCAGTACCACCACCACCTTTTAATTCATAGTCTGCCATTGTTCTACCATCGTCACTTGTAAATTCATCTACTCCATATACGCCTGTATCAAATTGGAAGATGTGTACTTTGTAAGCCTGGTATTGATCCATAATTCCTTGCACTTCACTTAGGAAGTCACGTAACATTGTTTGACTAATACTACCTGATGTATCAAGTGCAACTGCAATGTTTAGCATCTCATCTTTATTCATGCCTGGAAATAAAACTTCACCACTTCGTTTACTTGGACGCATAAAAGTAAAATCACTTTTAATAGAACTTTCTAATTGTGTTCTTAGTACGTCTCTCCAATCCATCTTAGGAGCAATAAGTTCGTTAATCATTCGCTTAATAGCTTCTGGTACGCCTTGTCCTGCACTCTGTGCCGCTTGGATTGTAGCTTGTTTAATTTCGTCTGCTAACTCTTTCTTTTCTGCTTCTGTCATACTTGGTGATGATTTTCCATCTTTATCTTCACCTGAGTCTGTACCTTCTTCTAAGTGTACATCCATGCCTTTAGCATCTTTACGATTTTCAAATAAATCGTCATAAATCTCATAACTGTTCCAACCTTGGTATTTCCAATCTAAGCATATCTTACCACCGCCTAGTTTATCTTCTGAAATTGGCTTACCAATATTTTGTTCAACAAGTGTCATATTAATATTATAATCAGCCGCCGCATTATACAATTGTGGCTCACGGTCTCCACGTGCTTGCATGTGATCAAATACACAATGCAATACTTCGTGTCCTACAAGAAAGTCTAGCATATCATCTGACAAGCTATCTACGAACTCTCTATTAAACATAAACTTACGACCACATGTAGCGGCAGTAGGTATCCATGAGCTAGCATCTTCTATTTTTAAACGAACCGCTAGTTGTCCAAAGAAAGGTTTTGTTAGTAGTAACCTAACTCTGGATTGTGTAATTCTTTCTTCCGCAGTTTTTAGCATTAATACAACTCCTAATTTCTAACTATTATATACATTATACGATAAACAATACCTATTGTCAACCAGTAATAGACAGTCTAAATAGCATAGCTTCTTCGGCATTTTTAAAGTGAACACTGTGGCTATCGTCTGGATTTGCATATTTTTGTATTTCAAAATCCTGATGAAAGCAATGTTTTCTGCACCATTTTTGTGCTTCAGTATACTTGCCTCTAATAGTAACTGTTTCGCAATTTGGTGCCCATTTACGTTTATATTCGAATAACATTTGTGGAGTATAGTCTTTAAAGTCCAATCCATACAAACGAATATTAGTACGTTCTCGAGGCGAGTAAAGGGAAAGATCTACACTTTCCCCTTCTCTTAATTTAGGCGTCAAGTACGAGTCTACCATATCGACCAAAGTATTCATCAAAACGTTTAATTTCTTTTTGCTTAGGAACTAACTTGTACTGTTGCATTGCAATACGTGATGCCATTACAACCATTTCAGTTTCCATGTTATCCATCATAAACCCGATAAAGTTACTAAAGCTCTCATGGTACTTCTTCATTTCTTTAGAATCAGCACCTGCTTTTTCACCATTAATGTGTCTATCACGTAGTTCATAACATAGTGAGGTAGCTAATGCATACATAGCCGATACCTCAGTATTAGAAACTTTTTTAACTTTAGCATCTAGTACATCTTCTGGAACTGGCAAGTCGCCTGCAATCTTACGGTGTGCCATAAACTTAACTGCAATACCTTCTCCAACACAACCTGCAACTAAATCTGTTTGCAAGCTATCTGACAATGATTGTTCATCATCTTCAAGTAGTTCTGAAGTAAATGTCCATGCTCGAGGAGTAGCAAATCCACGTGAACTTGATTGTGGATCAAAGTTATAAAGATCGCCTTTAGCAAATGAAAGGTAACCAACTACATCTGGGCTAACCTCATTCATTACAGCCCAATTTAACCAATCTTGGAAATCTACACGTAGTTCAAAGTGTACAAAACGATTCTCAAGTGGCTTAGGCATTCTGTATGTAACACCTTTATCTGTCTCACGATTACCTGCGGCAATCATTACAACGTTATCTGGTAGTACATATTGTCCAATACGTCTGTTAAGAATTAACTGGTAACCTGCGGCTTGTACACTTGGTGCCGCTGAGTTCATCTCATCTAGGAATACAATTACTGTATCGTATTGTGATGCTAATTCTGCACTTGGCAAATCTGCTGGCGGTAACCATTGCATAACACCTGTTTCGATATTTGGCACAGGATAACCACGCAAATCAGTTGGCTCAAACAATGCAAGACGCATGTCAATAACATGTGTTTTACCAAGTGCACCTGAGTCACCAATTTGTTTAACTAATTCTGACTTACCAATTCCTGGAGGACCCCATAAAAATACAGGACGTTTCTTTTTAAAAGCACGAGTAATAAGAGTCGTTGCTTCACTAATTTTTACAGTTCTTGCTTCTGATATCGCAGTTTGCATATTTTCATTTCCTTCTTCTAATGGTAAAATGTTTTGTTTCTTTTTTGGCATATAATACTATAGTAATACGTCTTACTTAGTTTGTCAACCCCTATTTGTTATTTGTAATAAACAATATGTATCCGCCAACTCCCATTGCCGCCATACCCATAATCATTACTGTTAGCATTTCGCTTAGTGTATTCGCAGTTTCAACACAAGCACCATCACAATCATTTGCAGATCCTGCCATAGCCATTAATCCTACTGCTACTAGCACTCCGCCTATTGTATTAAAAAGTGTATTCATTTTTATAACTCCTTTTTTTATTAACTATACTTACAGTATACAGTAAGATATCTTACTTGTCAACCTTTACCAACCTTAAAAAAACGTTGTATTACAAGGGTTTATAAATTAATTTAATTTTTTTTGATACAATTTGGGTTAAAACCTATCAAATCGTCAATTCCGTCTACAGTATGCCACTTTCTTTTTGACAAATATAGTGGATCTTCTAGCATTATTACACCTGTTACTTCTAACATTAATGTATCAATAGCTATAGCCATTTGATGTGTATGTGGAATAGCTTTGTTTTTATCATTAATTGCATTCCTAGTTTTTCCAGTAAATGTTTTTGCACGTGATCTGAACTTAGCTTTGTCAGTAATTGCTAGATTAACTAGATTAGATGCTTTAACTATTTTTTGTTGTAGTTTATTTGGTATTGTTATACCCCATAAATCAGCAATGTACACATAGCCAAGAACAACATTTAATCCATAAGAATGATACCATTGTGATCTGTAACCTCTAAATGAATTATTATCAATGTATCCATCGTTGAATATTTTTTTATCAAATACTTTTAGTCTATAGTTAATTTCTTTTAATGCAAGTTTTTTATCATTAGTCCAAGATGCATATATTAATGTTGATAGTCCACCGTTAGCCATTTGATATATTCCAGGTCCATGAGGTTTCATTTGTTTTGGCTTTAAAAACTTTTTGTACATTTTTTTAATGTACCTATTAACAATTTTATATTCTTCTTTTGTTAGTTCATCTTTTAACCATAAAGCAGTTATCATGTAATTAGAAAATACACCAGTAGCAAACTCGTATTCATGATATGCACACGGCGCAAATGGATCATTGTTTTGCCAACACTTAGGTTTACTTTTTAGTTCAATTGGTCCTATACTATTGTACAGTGTATCAGCTTCAGCTATATCTATTAGTAATTCAATAGCAATTTTAATTTCCATCGTACTATTATTTGCAATTGCTTGATGTGTTGCAGTCATCATCTTTTTAATAGGTTTAGTTATATTGTCATGTCTAACAGTTATTGAGTTACTGTTGGCTGTATGATCTGCAGGCCAATCATATCCTACTAATCCTTTTACTGTGTTAACTATTGATATGTTTTTGAATGTATCTTTTTCATTTAATGCAGAACAAGTATTAAGTTCTGTAGTATAAAATTTACCAGGAAACTTTATCTCATCTGCATTTGACATATCTGCATATGCTAATACTAAAAATACTAATGTAAATAAACGTAACATATTATTGACTCTGTAATTGTTGTGTGATTGAAGAAATAACTACGTTCTCTGATCCATTTCCATAATACATTCCAACATATGGGACTGGGTTAGCCGAGTTCATTGTAGTTGCAACTCCTTTATAATGTTTTATTTCTACATAAACATCAGGTTGATATCTAGCCATATAACGTGCATGTGTTGCATTCCATTGTTTATACCCACCCGAGTATCTGTAAGAATTTGTAGCATTATCTAACTGTATAAACTGAGCTTGTGACAAGTTTTTAACTTTATCCCAAGTAGTCCACATTGAGCCTACATTATACTTTGCATACTTACCTGCCATTTTAAAATCAGACAGCAATGCATAGTTCCATGCTAGTACGTCTTTTACTTTTGCTCCATGTGGAAGTGTATGTTCAAATAAATCATATCCTAGATTGTGATATACTTCTGCTAGGAAACTAAAGTGTCCAATGTTATCTATTAAGTAACTAAAAAATTGATTACCTCTAGATGCATTGTTTACCCAAATACCTTCTGGATCAATTTGCGACCAAATTACATATAAATGATCATGTCCGTGATCAAGTAGCTTTTGATTCTCAGTTCTTAATCCAAACATAACAGAGCCAACAGCCATTCTAATAGTTTTATTTCCACAAGTATTAGAATCTACGTTGCCATCTAACGTGGACCTATAGTTGTTTATATTACACTTACGTTCACCTGGATCAATAACAGGTCTGTTGTATTTCATTAGCCAGTTAGTTAAGTATGTGTCTACTTTGTTTCTTTGTTCTGTAGTAAATGTTATATCATTATACCATATAGAATATAGAGTAGCAAATGTTCCCATAGTAGAAGGTAGTTGATAACCTTGCATTATCAAATCACCTCGTCTAATATCCATTTGTTTTGGATTGTTTGCCCAATACAATAACATGTCACCAAGCATCTGTGGATTATCTGATGACTTTGCATGAAACCATTGATGACACTTAAACCATTCTTGTGCTGATTTATTATCCCTAGTTGCCTTTAGTTTAGGTACATTTTGATATTTGTCAATACAGTTGATATTTTTCTTTTGTACGTATTCAATTGAATAAGTTTTCATATTATAGGATTTACCCATATAAGATTTTAGAATATCTACGTCAGCAACTGGTTCCCAATTGTCAACAACTTTAATTTGTTTTAGTGTATTTGGTTGTATGCCAATTTGCTTATCTGCTTTTATGTTTACTGTGCCAGTTGTAGTTTGACATGCTGACAGGAATAGCAGAGCTATCATCATATTTAAGGTTTTCATTTATATCTCCTAAATTTTTACTTATTAGTAGTAATTATAAGACATCTTGGCTAAAATGTCAACCTTTGAGTTTATCTAAAAAATAGTCTTTTTCTGTGAGATATGTGAAGTCCATCCACATATGTTTAGGATCTGCACTTTTTACGTGTACTTTTACATAGTAATAACAGAAAAGTGCTATGGTTCCATCAGTCATACGCTTTGGAAACCATGCAAATTGTTTTATTGGTTTATCTTTGTATTTTGTCAGTAAGTCGTAGTGAGATACGTTTTTCACCTGCCACCACGTTGAACATTTAAAGAATTAAGTAGCTTACTTCTGTCCATTTCACGTAATGCAATTTTTACTGTAATAAGCTCATCATTTCGTTTAACAACAACTTCCCATTCATCGCCTGGAAATGCATATATAGTTTTTCTCATTACATAAAAGCTATTAAAAACCTCATCACCATTTATTGAAACAATAATATCACCTTGTAATAATCCACTATCTTCGCCAACGGTTGCTTCTGCATCTGGTTTCTTAGTTGTATAATCAATATAAGAATAACGTCTGTCTTTTTTAGGAATATCTAAAACTTCTTCTAGTTTAAATGTTCCAAGGCTAAACGGAAACTCTGCATAAGGTACATAAGTTTTAGCATTGTATTGTGGACTTAAAATATAGTCAATTGTACGTATGGCTTGCTTAGATGATATTGCCATTCCAACTCCATCCCAACCAGGTATTTGTCTACCTGGGCTATATATACTTTGAGCTATGCCAATTACTTCGCCCTTCATATCTATAATAGGGCCACCGCTGTTACCTTGGTTAATTACTGCATCAACTTGTAACATTAAAGAATAAGGTCTTGAACCGTATCTATCTTTGTATACAATATGTCCTTGTGTACTTGTCCATGGCATACTCATACCGTGTCCGATTACAACAACTGGATCTCCAACACCAATATCTTCGTCTTTTGATAATGTTAATGCTGTCCAATCTTCGTTATCTTGTTTGTATATCTTTAAAACTGCAACATCAGTTATTTCATCGTATCCAATAATTTCTGCTTCGTACTGCCACATATCCATTGCAGTTGATATATTAACTTTAAATGAAGAATCATTTATAGCGGCATCAATAACATGATGGTTAGTAGCAACAAGAGCATAATCGTCTGATACTTCAATTATAAATCCTGTTCCACGTCCGGCTTTTGATCTGTTTAGAATTAAGTCTTCTGAGGCTACGCCAATCATAACTACACTGCTATATGAATCATAAATTGCATTCTTTGCTTTTCTCTCTTGGTCAAACATTTTACCATTAAGTACAAAGCCATTAACTTCATACAGAGCTTCGCCAACTGGTTCATTAATATCATAAACCCAATTGATTGCAATGTGTAGTTTTTCTTGGATTGGTCTATAGTAAGAATTTACTATAGTGCTAGCTAGTACGGCTAGAATGATTGCACTCGTAAACGAGTACTTCTTAATTTTTAGATGTGTTGCTTTTGCTATTTTAGTAATAGCTTGTAGTGTGTTCTTAAAAATTCCATTGTCTATAGACATATAGTCACCCTTTTCTGTATTGTCAGAAAAGTAATAACTTCAGCTTTCTAACTATAGTATTTATCTAACTAGTTAATTGGTTAAAGTGTGTTAAATGGGTTTTTTGTCCACTCTGCATAGAGTCTATTGCCCCAACGTGGATCTTCATCATCTTCATGATCCCAACCAAAATCGTCTATAGTACATCCTAATTTTTGTGCTATATCACGCATAAATTCTTCTGACCATGGAAAGAAATCTACCCACTGTGCTTCTGGGTTGTCATGTGTAATGCCTGGGTTACAACGCCAAAATATCTTACCGCCACCTTTACATAGTTTAACTACGTTAGATATTTGTCTTTCAATTTCTGCTTGATCACCAAAGTTAATACTTCCTAGTGCTAATACTATATCAAACTCATCAGCATGATCTTGTGCATATTCGTTGATACCTATTTTAAAATCTGCATTACTATGATGTGGATCTATTCCTGTTACCCTAGCACCTAAGTGCGTTTTCCATTCGTTCTCTCCACAGCCTACATCAATAATTTTCATTGGGTCTTCATAATTATCTTGTAGTTCTCTGAGTTTGTCAAGCAATTGTTGACCAGTTCTACGAGTAGCAAATTTTAATTGTTGCGTCCAGTAAACACCTTCTTCTTCTGCATTAGGATTAGGTCCACTAAAGTATTTGGATAATGTTACTTCGTCTAACCAGAACTGCATTCTCATAAAAGTTTTAAACAACTCAGGATATGTTTCTTGAAATTCTGTGACGCTAATATTATAACGCATCTGTATAAAGTTTGCTAAATCTGCTACAATCTTTTTGTTTACTCTCATTACAACTCCTTTGCAATTGGAAATATTTGTGCTATCACTTTAGCACAAGCAATTGCAATTTCCATGTGTTCCTTTTGAGTTCCATTAGCACTTCGTAATTCAATGTAATGTACCCAACTACGAATTGTACCGTTCATGTACAAACGTGTTTTAGTGTTACCTTCTGGTAATACTACTCTAGCTTGTTCTTTAGCTATACCATTATTTATCGCCCACTCATATGCCTCTTTAGATGCATTAATGACCATCTGCTGTTTAATCTCCCAATTACGGGCAAGTTCACGATCATCTGTTTCTACTGAGTTTTGTCTATTCTTAGTATCTTGTAATCTACATTCACGTAATACAAACATATCACCCATTTCAGATGGGTTAGCATAACGTTGACTAAATTCTTGGAATGCAAAACTTCTATGTCTTACAATTTGGTGTGCAATATCTCTGGTAGTTTCAATTTCTAAAACAGCATTTGCCATCTCAAGTGGACTCCAATGTTGGTGCTTAATTAAATACTTAATAAGCTTCTCACTTGTTTCTTTATTAATTTGTGATGCAGGGTTTGATACCTTTGCACAAAATGCAACTAGATCCTGCACATTTTCTAATCCCTTATCGTGGAACTCATTAGATGGGGTAGTGTAGCTTACTAGCTTTACTGACATTTGTTTAATCCTCTTCTACGCTTCTGGTGTAAATTTAATTCTAAGTGTTTTGCTTCCGTAGCCATTGTCTACTGCATCAATTTCAAATCCATTAACATTGATATCAAGGCTTATACTGCCTGACTCGTCTGCTATCTGGATGTTGTTTATATCTTTAAACGTTTCATCTTCTTTTAATGCATTATGCAATTTTTCATATCCTGAAGCAACGGTTGCTTCATACATATCAGGACCAAATTTAAATACATCATAAATCGAATGTCTAAAATTGCCCCTGTCTTCTACTTCGGCTTTATACATTGTACTTATTACTGCATAAAACGCTTTTTGTTTTTCTTCTAAACTAAGTTTGTACCACCATTTGGCATTTTCCTTAGGATTTATCTTTACTTGATTTTCTGTTTGTTCTTTATTCATAGTGTTTATCTGTTGTACAAATTGAGCGAAACTGTTATTTGACATTTATACATTCTCTTGTTGGTTGATTTAAGTTATAATATACGAGTTTCTGCATACTGTCAATAGGAATTAAATTTCTTTAATAGTGGTGACAAGTCTACAGTAGTATTGACTTTTTGAGGTTTTTGCTTCAATTTGTTCTTACGTATTTTTACATAGTAAGACCCTGTGTTGTGTGGATGGGATTGTATTTCAGTGCAATGTCTGTTTCCATTTACCCATGCTTCAATTTCTGTGGCAATTTTTCCATGCCCTGTAATAATTTCTGTTGTTTTTATATTGCTAAAATAGCATTCTGCTACATGCTCTGTAAATACTTTCCAGCCTGCATGTACTGTGTTTCCGTGTAAGTCTAATTTCATAGTGTCATTACAAATTCGCGACCTAAGTAGTTGGCAACGTAAATGTTCCTTTTTAAGTGTACAAAGTTTAATCTCATACCTTGTAAACTTGTGTTAATTGTATTGTTATGATGTGAAAGGTATTGTACTTCTACATCTTGATCATTGTCAGTACAATGTACTGTTATCAACTCTGGTATATCAAAGTCGTTTATTCTATTTGCCATCTAACCATCCTTGTGCTCCGGCTAATTTTGCAAGAAACGAATCTTGTTCAGTAAATAGAACTAGTTTCTTCTTGTCAATATAATACGGATATTTCATTTTTCTTAGTAAATTAATTAAATTATGTCCATTTAACTTTGGTGGGTCAAATGAATAACTGTCGTACACCTTACTTAACACACGCTCTCCGGTTTTAGTTAACCGTAAGGTGTGCGAGTTCTTAAATACAATTTTTGGTGTTAATTCAATTTTAATCAGATCTAGAACTTTAGTCTGAATTTTTTGAATCTCTTGTGACTTGTTCACCATCTAATAATTTTACCACATTAAATTTATTTGTATTAAACTTTTTATTAAGTCTATCTGATAAATTGAATGCATGCCCGCTATTTGAGAAACTTACCTTCTTATACTTTGGACCTGGATAATTTACTAGTGTATTCATCGTCCTTAGGTTAATTGGTTTGTTTTCGTAATATACTGCGTATATTGCATCTGCTTCTAGTATCTGTTCACTATTATAACTTTTATCAACCTGATCAAGTATAATGTTAGGTTTTGGTCTTGCCATTAGTATTGTTTCTCCTATATGTGTATTTATACATACTGAAGAAAAAACTATAGTTAATGGCTATTATAATATTAGTTTTGAGTGTTTAATAACTCTAGACCAACACCAGTTGCAATAATGCATGCTATATTACTTTCAGTACGCATTAATACTATAGAATATGAATGTGTCTCTGGATTTCTAACAATGACTACTGCATTGAAAGGATCTGAAGATGACATTGCATTACCTGCCGCCGCCCATGTAGTTTGACCTCTCATAGTCTTTAGCATTTCACGTACCATACCCATTGAGTTACATAATACTCCACGATTAAGTTGTACCCATTCTTTTGATAAGTTTGGTTGTGAATCTGGTATTTTAGGTACACTTGGTTCTTGTGTAATGTTATCATTATTAAGCATACTATCAGGATTAATTGTTTGTGCTTTAGCATATGCTACCCACAAAAGGACCAATGTGGCAATTATAATATAATTTAGTAGTTTCATTCTTTCCTTGCCTTTTTTAAATTTATGTTCATATCCCATTCTGTGAAATATGGGCCTCTTGTTTCATATTTTTCAACTGTTTCTAGTTTGGGACAGAAAGCATGTTGCCATCCCATTCCTTCATATTTTAAAATATAGTAACCTGCTACAAATGTAGTTTTAGCATTTAGTGACTTTTTAAACAATGGCATACTGTCGTGCTCAACAGGGTACAATTCTACAGTGTTTGTAGGAAGACCCTTGTATACTTGCACTGAACCAGTAATAGGCGCTGTATTAGCTTGTTTGAAGCTCTTAAGGCTATCTAATAGCTGTTTTGTGTTATTATTTTGATCAAAGAATTCATATCCATCATCAAGTTTTCGTAGTGTTCCAGCCTTTCCATGTGGGCTTTCTACAATCCAAAACTTATCTTTTATAATTTCTTTGATCTTTAATGACATTATGCAGTTGCTTCTTTTACTTCCAAAATGTTTTCCATTCGGAAACTTCTAAAGCCATTTGCCTTTGTGTCCCACACACTCATAACTTCTAAATTAATTTCACGTACTTTTTTCTGTGTAATTGGTTCATCTTTCTTTGCTGGTGGCAAAGCTGATGGTTGCAATGTACATTCCATAATACGTTTATCACCATTAATTTTAGTAAAGGTAACTTCCATAACCTTTTCTTGAAGTAGTGCTTTTAGTTCTTCTCGTTCAATTACCATTTGTAATCTCCTTTAGTTCGTTATATGTGTGTTGCCAATCAGTAACTTGAATAACCTTATCTGCTGTGTTATTCCTGTGTATGATTGCATTTTTAAGTGGAGCATCATTTCCTCCGGGTTGCATCATGTCACCAAAAAAGGTAACATGCATATCGTCAAAGTCTTTTAATATTTGCCTTTTGTCTTTTCCAATAGGCATAATATCTAAACCTGTTGCACCTGCAACTTGTGCAACAATTTTATACTCTGTTTGAAAGTGAAAATTAAATTCAGAGGCGATATACTCACGTTCGTTATGTTTTCTATCAAACTCCTCATACATTGCTCTTTGATGAGGTTTTGCATTTCTACCTAGTATACTAAAATTTAATAATCCAGGTCGTTCGTCAAAATGCCAACCTGTTTTTGGTTCAAAGTGACTATGATTTAATCTTGATTCTAAGTATTTCCATGGTGTTTCATCTAACTTCCATTCGTTATTATGTACGTTAGTACCATTTTCCCATATACTATTTCCACTGCAATTGTATGAACGTTCTACTGCATGCATTGTATCTTCGCCTAGTTGTTCTAATGTTTTAGAATAGTCGCTACCTGTTACAATGTATACTTTATTATACTCTGTGAATTTTGTAAAGAACTTTTTGAACTCTGGGTCCATTAAAGTTCTGCTAACTGTTAGAGTACCATCTACATCAAAAACGTATGCTCTAGGCCTTGGCACGTGAATAACTCCTATTTAGATAATTGGAATGATCTTGTGCTTTATCTACAATCTTCTGCATATCCCACTTACCACAGAACTTCATAAAGTGTATACCTACTTGTGACTTCTGTTCTTTCTGTACTTGTTCTACAATAGCTTCATCTAGCTTTGCTTTAATATGATCAGGTTGCATAGTAAGATCAATAATTTGTTTGTTACGTTCGTAATCTTCTAGTACACGATGTTCAACGTTCTCATGATCTACCCAACGTTGTAGCATAAAGTTATTCCAATTATAACCTTTAGTATCTTTATCAGCAAATGCTTCTAACATACCTACTTTGTTCTTAGTGCCTTTCTTACGAGCACCTGGACATGCACTAAACACATTGTCACTAGTGTCGCCTCGTATACACTTCTCAAACAACAACCACTGCGGGTCACCTAACTCTTTAGGTGCTTTAGTTTTCTTATCAATAACAGGCTTACCTTTGTCGTTAAAGATACCTTCAGTTGTAATAAGTTGTCCTGTAATACCATTGTACTGTTGTACGTTAGGAGCAAGCAACTGATAGAAGTCACTATCACTGCTTACAATGCAATGCTTGTCGTTAGGATGATTCTGTATCCAACGTGCAATGAAGTCATCTGCTTCACACTCACCATGTTGCAATACAGTTACATTTGTACGCTTCTCAAAGAATGCTTTAAGCTCATCAAATGCTTCCCAAAATGCACGATCTTCTTCTGCATCTTTATCATTAAGTGCTTCACGTGCAACTGACCTATTACGTTTGTAAGGTTCGTATGCGTCTTTACGCCAACTACGGCCTTCCAAGCATAGTACAACATGTGTACCATTTTGCTCTCGCCATACCTTATTAATACTGTTAAACATGATATGATAACTCATACCAATTTTTGTGTACATATCTGCACCACGTTGTACTACATGCCTAGCACGGAAAAACATATTAGCCGCGTCTACTAGTATATAACTCATCATAAAGATCCTGTAATTATTAAGTTTATATTGTAACACACCACGAATGGAATGTCAAGCTATTACTGTTCGTCTGCAATTGTTCTGCAAAGGCCTGTAAACCATGCGTCAACTATTTCGTTTTCGTCTGCACCTGAATAGCCTGCTTCGAGTAGTTGTTTAACAAATATGTTATTCCATTCTAACTCAAAGTAACCATCGCCGGGTTTTTCTTTATCAAACTTAACTTCTAGTACTTTCACATAAGGTTCACCACGTGCTGTAGCTTTATCCTTATCGCTTACTTCTTTGGCTTTTTTACTTCTTACAAGTTTATTCCACCAACCCATCATATTTTTCTCCTAGTTATTACCATCCAATTTGTTCCCACGGAACGTCTTTGTTACCAAAGTGTCCGTAAATACAATTTTCACTATACTTAGTATAATTGAATAAGTCAAATTTGTCAATGATTCCTTTAGGAGTTAAATCAATATTGTCTTCAATAAACTTTTGAATACTTCTATTATGTCCATCACTGTCAATATAAATGCTTGTAGGTTCTTTTACACCAATTGCATAGCTAAGTTGAATACTACACCAATCAGCCATATTGTCTGCTACTACATTTTTTGCAATCCATCTAGCCATGTAAGCCGCTGAACGATCTACTTTTGTAGGATCTTTTCCACTAAAAGCGCCACCACCGTGAGGAGCAAAACCCCCATATGTATCAACGATAATCTTACGCCCGGTAAGTCCAGTGTCGCCATCAGGCCCACCAATACAGAAATTACCAGTAGGATTAATATGCCATACTGTATCTTTATCAATTAAATCTCCTAATACTTCTTCTGCGGCATCTTTTGCAGGTGCTCTAACACTATGCACAAAACCTTCTTTGTGTTGATGTGAAATAACAACCTGGTCAATACGTTTTACTTTGCCGCCTTCGTACTGAACGCTTACTTGTGATTTTGCATCAGGTAATAAAAATTCATATCCTTCAGCTCGCATTGCATCTAAACGTTTTAGAATTTCATGTGAGTAATGAATAGGAGCTGGTAGCATTGCATCGTTATCTGTGCATGCATAACCAAACATTATGCCTTGGTCACCTGCACCAAAGTTGTCTGTTCCTAATCCAATATCTCCCGATTGAGAATGAATTTCGTTATAGATGTTTAAATTATCCCAATGGAATCCATCTTGTTCATACCCAATCTCTTTAACTTTATCACGAATGATTTGTTTTACCTCATCATTGCTTACGTTAAAGTTTTTTACCTCACCCGCTACCGTTACATGGTTAGTGGTTACAAGTGTTTCAACAGCAACACGAGTTGTCTCGTCGCCGTTTTTTAGTCCTGCATCAACTAATGCATCACTAATCTGATCTGACACTTTATCTGGGTGCCCTCTACTTACACTTTCGCTTGTAAAAATATAATTACCTTGCTTCATATTCTGCTTACCTTATCTATTATTGTCCCGATTAAACTTCCTAAGCCATTTCGCCTTTGAGGAGTCAGTAACTGCTGTATACCTAATCCTTCGAAGTCCTCGGATTTTATCTTTTTTGCATCTTCAACCGGCATGTCTGAAAAGCAATCACAAACTATGCTTGTAATTCCTTTTGTAATCATAGCATCACTGTCATAATATACATGCACTGTGTCTTCCTTTACTCCAACATCTACCCATATCTTACTCATACATCCTCCAATAAGTCTGTCGTCTGTACGTAATTCCTTAGGTAATGTTGTTGCATTTTTTGCCAAGTCAACCAGATACATTAATCTTTCTTGGCCTTCTAATAAACCTAGGTCATCTGCCCATTTGTTTATTTTCATCATTTAAACTTTTTATCCACTGCTTTCTTACCCACATACAAAATTGCTACCACAAACACTATAACAGTTAGTACTAATGCTTCAGCCGCTAAGTCTCCTTCACTGCTATCTACTGTAATACCTTTAGTCGTTATTTCTATACGACAATCTTCGCATTGTGTTTCTGTTGTGTTATCCATTATGCTTTTATGCTTTTCTTGTAACTCACTTCTTGTGTTATTGATTTTGCTTCAAGCCACTTAGGTTCTGTTTGTCCATATTCACCTAATGTTTCCATTCGTACATATACGTCTTTCTTTTGTAATGCACTCCATGACTTGTTTAACTGTTTTAAATCAGCTTCAAATGTAGCTACTAATTTTTTAATTTGTGGGTCTTCCATAATTACCATCCTGCTTTTCTAATTTTATCTTCGTCTATTATTTTGTATTTCTTGTTTTGCTCTTTGTATTTGTCTCGCTGAGCCAATAACATGTCTTCACCAGTTTCTAAATTATTAAGTTCCCCACGCATTTCCGAAGAGTGAAATGTGTAATCTTGGTGTGAATCTCCATCCTTCTGCCATACATGCTTCTGCCACGTCTTTAACGTTAAGGGTATACTCTTCACTGCGTCCACCCAACGGCATAAGATATACTGGACATTGTACCCCGGCATCCTGATAATTACTAACAGCTCTTTTGACTTCATCAAAATCAGCTTGAGTAGCGACAACAAACTTAAGATACATGTCACTGTCAGTAACACTGTTATATTCAGTAGCCACACTAGGCTTAATAGCATCTTCCCAACGTTCTCCACTAACACTAAGTTTTGGGGAACAACTCCAAGTGACTTTGATTCTGTCTTGATTGTTGAGATAGTCTCTAAAATCTGCATGTAAGTTTTGTGTAGTGTTTGTTTCAAATGTAACATTTTTTAAGTCCTTCATACGTGGGTGGTTAAAAAGATCAATATATAATCTTTGCCAAGCAAGCAGTGGTTCGCCGCCTGTTAAAATAAGATGTACATCTTGCCCATTGTCTTGTACCCATTTACCATTGGGTGTTAACGATAGAAGATGTTCTACAACGTCATCCACTGTAGCTTGTTTATTAAAATGCTTAAATTCAGGATAGATACTTGCATAAGTATCACAACCTGTATGCACAATTGGCAATTGTTCAAATTCAATTTCTTGTTTGTGTACACCTGCATCAAGTAGTTCTTTTACTTCTGCATTATACCTATTGCCTTCTGCATGTTGCTCCCAACGATCTTTCTTTGTATCTACTCCAAAGTTCATACAACGAAAGTTACAACCGAATGTACGTAGGAATACACTTGGTACTCCTACAAATTTACCTTCACCCTGTACTGAATAGAAAGCTTCACTATACCTTAGCTTATCCAATGTTTTCTCCTGCTACTAGTTTTGATACTTTTGAAATCTAATGTCATATACTCTGTTTTCGTTATCAGTAAATCTAACAACACTGTGACTGTATATTCTTTTATATTCCGTTGTATATGTAGGATTGTCTTCACACACTGTTGTTCTTTTATATCCAACAATGTTTTGTTGTGTTTTGTTTTTGCCTACTTGAGAACCAATTACTGCACCAACACCTGTTGCAATCTTATTCCCATCACCTTTACCAATTTTAGAACCAATCACGCCGCCAATAATAGCACCTATAACTTGTTCTCCTGATAAACCTTGATTACTGTTACCGTAAATTGGAACATCAACATCTTTACATACTCTGTTAGACTGCCTATTTTGCACCTGAACAGTTTTATAATAGTGTTTTACATATCCATCTACTTTTTGTTTTTCTACTTCGTCTGCCTTTGCAGCACCTGTAGCAACTAAAAATATTAAACAACCTAATGCAACAACTAATGTTTCTTTTATATTCATCATTTATTCTCCTTTAGAGTTTAGTTTATTATTTGTCTCTTTAACTGTACTAAGTATACTATGATTTACGACATTTGTCAAGGCTTTTACATCTTTAGGAAAACACGCCCCACTATATCCTAGGCCGCCCGATGAGTTTGGCACTTGCATGTGTGTTGAACCAATAGTAGGAAACCTACCTAAGGCACTAGTAATAGCGTCATAGTCAACCTCTGGTGGTAATTCACTATATAGCTCATGAAACCATGCAACTTTTGTAGCTAACCATGCATTATGAGTATATTTAATCATACTTGCAGTACGCCTATTTGTAAAAATACATTCAGTCATATTACGATTAAATACATCTGCCCACCATTCTGCATCTGGAAGGTTATTTTTATGACAACCTAGTATAAATGTATGTTGATTCTCAAAATCTTCCTTTGCATATGCTTCACGTAAAAACTCTGGGTTGTATACTACATTAACATCATAGTTTTGTATTAAGTCTGGTGTTACTGTACTTTTAATTAACACTTTTGTACGAGCATCACAATAAGATAATACTTGTTTAATCATACTATCATCGCATGTTCCATCTTCACCGCTTGGTGTTGGTACTGCAACTACTATGCCATCTGAATTTATAACTGCTTCCCATGGATCTTCAAATGGGTATAGTTTTGGATCAACTCTTATAACCTTAGTGCCATGTTCTTCTAAATAATTTGCGACAGTACCGCCTACAAAACCGCAACCAAATACTGCTATCGTATGTGCCATTAGTAATCCATGTCCTTATCAATAGCAAGGTTTTGTTTGGTAGGAGCATTGTTAACAAAATTAAATAATGTTCGTACACCAAAACCAGCGGCGCCTTTAGGAGTAACTGGTTTACCTTTTTCTTCCCATGCCATGCCTGCTATGTCTAAGTGAGCCCATGCAGTTTTACTATCTACAAACTTGTATAGAAACTCTGCGGCTGTTGTTGAACCTGCATATGGTCCTCCAATGTTTTGCATATCTGCTATAGGTGACTCAATCATTTTTGCAAAGTTTGAACCCATCGGCATACGATAAAATCCTTCGCCTGCTAATTTGCCTGCATCTTCAATTGCAAATTCTAAATCAGTTGCGTTAGTAAACAGTCCTGCCATCTCATGACCCAATGTCGCTACAATAGCACCTGTTAAGGTTGCTAAGTCAATAACAACATATGGATTATATTCACGTTGTATATATGTAAGAATGTCTGCTAGTACTAAACGTCCTTCTGCATCTGTGTTTAAGTTCTCTACTGTTTGTCCACTTAGTGATGTTACAACATCTCCTGGTTTAATTGCTTTACCGTCTGGCATGTTCTCTACTAAGCCTACAATACCTACTACGTTACGATTAAGCTTCTGTAAGCCAATTGCATGCATAGCACCTACTACTGCGGCACTACCACCCATGTCGTACTTCATATCGCCCATGTTACGTCCTGGCTTTAAACTAATACCACCTGTGTCAAATGTGACACCTTTACCTACTAGTGCAATTGGTTGTTCACCTTCTTTGCCGTTTAAGTATTCCATAACAACTACATAACTATCTCTTGCACTACCTTGTCCTACACTTAATAATAAATTAAGTCCCATTTCTTTTAGTTGTGATTCGTGATATATTTTTATTGTTATACCAAGTGGTGATAGGTGACGTTCTATACGTGCCGCATATGTTTGTGGATACAATACATTTCCTGGTTCTGATACTAAGTCACGTGCAAGCATAATACTAGTTGAAATGCTTTGCTTAACTGAATGAATACTTTTGCCATTAACAGTTACCGAATTTAATTTAACAAAATCCTTTGCATCTGTTTTGTACCAACTGAATGTATATCCTGCTAAGTCAATTCCTTCTAGCATGTCATTAGTAAAACCTAATGCATCGTCAAGTTCTAATTCAGTAGCAGTTTCTTTATACTTGCTAAACATGTCGCCACCTAGTGTACGAGCATCATCTGCTGACTTTGGTTTATTTTTAATTACAGTGATGTAATCATATTCATCATGTGCAAATGCTATGTCTACACTTTTGTCTAAATTTACTGATGCACGTTTAACTGATGCACCAAGTTTCTTTGCTTGTTTTGAGTCTGCAAGTACGACTATTGCTTTTGTCATATTTTATTCCTTATTGTTAGTTTGTTTATATTGTGAATGTTTTGCTGTCATTGTATCACTTGTGTAAGAATTATGTCCACATTCTTTATAGCATGTGTATGGAGCATCATCTGTTTTAAAACTTTCTAGTAAACCTTTCCAGGTTGCACTTTCAAATATTTCTTTTCTACTGTATTTTATTATATCTAAATCTTCAGAAATGTCAAGTCCTCTTTCTTCTCCCCACTCTTTAAATATTTTCCATTCAGCATGTGGGTTTAAAAAGCAACAAGGTTTTAGTTTTTTATCAGCGGATAAGAACATAGGATTTTTGTACATTGTACATCTAGGTTTTAGTTCTCTTTTATTTTCCATGATAAATCTCCTTTACCTTTCCAATCATATATGTAATTGTTTTCTACTCTATAGCTTTTTATTGTTCTTTCACTCTTTGCCGCATAAAAC
>Ga0228674_1000268_pt1 | contig 38731 bp, 22 predicted proteins | sample 1D_rmetaG_FD_189054 | JGI IMG/M metagenome (GOLD analysis project Ga0228674, IMG submission 189054) | Seawater microbial communities from Monterey Bay, California, United States - 1D_r | ecosystem: Environmental > Aquatic > Marine > Coastal | place: USA: California | collected 2016-09-26
CTCGATGCCCTTGTTGCGCAGATACGCCATGTCGGTTGCACCCGTGCTCATCGTCGGCAGCGTCACCACACCGTAATGCTTAGTGATGCCCGCCTCGATTGCTGAGAACGCCGGCGTGTTTAACCGCGCCTCGCCGCGCGGCCGCGTATTTCTCGGACCCAATGCGACCTCGACCGCTGGGTCATTAATCACCTCGCGGACTTGATCTAAGAATGCATCGATATCCTCATCAGGCAGTGCGCGGAAATCGATATAGCCTTTGGCCTCAGACGGAATCACATTGATTCGATAGCCCGCATCGATAATGTTGGGCGACAACGACGAGCGCAGCATAGAGGCGTGACGCGGCTCGAACTCGCGGAAATACTCATCCGCCTCCGCCTGCGTTGCCGGATCGAGCACGGCTAAATAGCGCGCCGCCGCATCGGGCGGAGAAATACCCGCGAGGCGCTCGAAATACGCCGCCGTGGTTTCGTTAAGTCTAATGGGCGAAGGCCAGTCGGCGACTGCGGCCATCGCCTTGGCGAGTCTCACCACAGGGTTTGTTTGCAGGGGAACAGAGCCGTGACCCGCAACGCCGGTGGCGGTGAGATTTATCTGATAAGGAATCTTCTCGACGCTCTGAATACCCGCATACTGCACTTCGCGATTCACGCGCGCTACCGAGCCGCCTTCGGCTAAACAAAACTCAGACTCGATTTTATCGAAATGCTCGTTAATCATGAATTCGATGCCGAATTCGGTCGCGCCCTCTTCACCCGATTCGGCGAGGAAGATCACGTCGCGGTCCAGCTTGATGCCCTGCCGCTTTAGCTCGAGCATTACCATCAGGCCCGCGGCAAGATTGTCTTTGTCGTCGACCGCGCCGCGCCCGTAAACGTAGCCGTCGTCGACGGTTGCGCTAAACGGCGGGAAAGTCCACTTGGCGGGATCTACATTCACTGTGTCGGTATGCGCCATGATAAGCAGCGGCTCTTTGCTGCCGTTGCCTTTTAAGCGGGTCACCACGTTAGGACGCTCGTCGTTGTTGGCGAGCATTTCTACCTCAAAGCCCTCGGCTTCGAGTACGTCGCGAATGTACTCTGCAGCAGGCAGTTCGCGGCCGGGTGGATCCGATGTGTCGAACTGGAGAAGCGCGCGGAAATGGCGCAGGGTTTCTTCGTTGATTGCGTCCCAGTCTTGCTGGGCTGCGGCCTGTGAAGCTAGGCCGAGTGTGATGGCAGATGCCAACGCTGCGTTTGCAAAAAATCGAGTCTTTGTGTGCATGACTACCTCTCAATAAGCGATAGCCTTAACTTTACCGTAAAGCACTTAGGAGGGGAAAGGGGGCCCCCTTTTCCCCCTTTCCCTTATCCTCTTTTTTAGAGATCGAACCTCAGATCTACATAGTAGAAGCGGCCGAGATCTGAGTGCTGGTCGGCAAAGTAGCCGAAGCTGTCGTCGGCAAGCGGTGCGCGCTCGTCGGTGACGTTGTTGGCACCGAAACGGATGCGGCTATCGATGCTGCCGAGAAGTTCGAAGTCGTAGTCGACCGAGACGTTAACCGTAGTCATCGAAGGGATTGCCCATTCGCGGCCGTCGGAGAGTACTTGGAAGAAGTCGCCGTTGCGTAACCCCGTCGCGTTTACGCCCCAGTCGCCTTTGTCCCAGCTTGCCCGTACCGTATCTTTTCTGTCGGCGTTGCCATTCTGACGCACGAGGCTCGAGAAACCTACGACTGGCAGCGATTGAGGAAGGGTGCCCGCCGCTTTTGCGTCCACGAGCTCCGAGGCGAGTCCGCCGGCTTCTTGGTCGTAGGTATCTAGGAACGAGCCGACATACCTTACGCTGAACGAGCCAAGTGACGAATCGACTTCGTAATAAATACCGATGTCATAGCCTTCGACGGTACGCGTATCGAGGTTTGCGTAATTGTCTTCGACCCGCGCAACGTCACCAAACGGGCAAAGGCCTGCGGCAGCAAATAGCGGAAGTGCGTCTTGGTTAATCGCAGTGTCACGTATTACGGCTGGGTTGGTGGTAACAGCAGAGCAGTTGCTCGCACCAGCACCAAGACGACGCAGCAGGTCTAACGCGACGTGATTCTCTTCGCCGAACAGGCCGATCGTGTTGTCTTTCTCGATGCGCCAGCGATCGTATGTGAGCGTGAGTCCTTCGATTGGCTCTATCACTAAACCAATCGACGTGTTGTCGGAAGTTTCCGGCTGCAGCAGTGCGCTACCTTGGGCAGTGCGCTGAACGCCGTAAGAACAATCGAGGACGCTTTCGGTTGGGTCAACATACAAACAGCTAGGATCGTTTGTTGTGTTCGACCGCGCCACCAGCGCTTCATTTATTGTCACGAGGTTTGGCGCACGGAATGCTTCCGACCAAGAGCCACGAATCAATACGGGCTCTATCACGCGATAACCAAACGCAACCTTGCCAACGGTAGTCGAACCTACGTCGGAAAAATCTTCGTAACGAAGTGCGAGCTGCACGTCCAGATTATCGAGCACAGGTACAGCAAGTTCCGTAAACACCGAGGACACCTGACGATCACCAAAACTGTTAGCACTCGGACTCGAATTCATAATGTCCGACACATAAGGGAAAGTAACGCCTGCTGAATCTACAAAAGGAATGGTGCCGTTTAGTCGCGGGTCACGGATATCTGAGAATGATTCGTCTCGGTATTCGAAACCTGCCAAGAATCCAACATCACCAGCAGGGAGCTCGTACACACTTGGGTTCGAGACTTTGAAGTCGACCATCGTGAGTTCTTGTTCGTTGAGGCGAACCACATCAACCAACGCCCTTTCGATATTGCTTCCGGTTGTTGGTGCGAACGGATTAAAACCAGCAGAGGTAGTGTCGTTTAAGGCTTCTTGTAAAAGAGAGTTGCTAACCCGGTTACTCGTCGTGTCGTTACGATCCGAACGCGACCACGTGTAGGCGCCTTCCCAATCCCATTCGGCGATTGAGCCACGCAAGCCTCCGACGAAACGATAGGTGTCGCCATCAACGTCGACGATGCGTGGCACTTGTGCGACACGATAATTGTCGAGCTCCAACTGTAAACCAGAACAAGGCACGCCTGTCCCCATGACACTATCGGGTAAGCGGTTAGGTGAACCACAAGCGCCAAAAGGATTGTAGTAAGCGTCAGCTGCGATTCGCAGTTTACCCACAGCAGAACTTGGCGTTGAGGCATGGCGGATAGTGTTGGTGTCGGAGTAATACCATGTCAGTTCCGAAAACGCCTCGATGCCGTTGTCGAAATTATGGTTGGCATAGGCATAGAAATTCGAACGCGCGAGCTCAGAATAAAGGTCACGGTTCTCGTTTAAGTTATAACGGTATGTGCCCTGCCCGTCGACTGCGCCACACACCTGATCGTTAATGCTGTATTGGCACTGCGCGTTGCCTGCGGGATAGGTCTCGAACTCTCCCGCGCTGTCGGTCACTTTGCCACTAATACCAAACCTTGAAACACTGGGACGAATATCGTATTGGCCGTAGGCTGAATTCGCGCTGTCGTTGCGGAAAATAGTCCCCGCGAACTCAGTATCGGCGACTCGCGAAGAGTAATCGCTGTTGGCCCAACGAGGATCGTCTTGTGAATTCACCCGATCGCGCTGGTAGTAGTTGAAAAACGCACCTATTTGAGTCGCGCCATCGTTCAAGGCCGTACCCCATTGCAGAGTAAAACGCTCGTCCTGGCGCCCAATGCTTTCGTAGGCATCGCTGCGCAGATTGACACGGAAGCCTTCGAAATCATTCTTTAGCACGTAGTTTACAACACCAGCGACGGCATCCGCGCCGTAGATAGCCGACGCACCCTCGCGCAATACTTCGGCACGACGCAGACCTGTTACCGGCAACGACTGCACGTTCACTGTATTTACCGGCACAAAGCTGCCACCAACCTCTTCGGTCTGGTAGGCCGCCGAGTTAACCATACGGCGTCCGTTAAGCAGCACGAGTGTGTTACCTGTGCCAAGGTTACGAAGGTTGAACGCGCCAATGTCACCACGCGCCGAATTAACGCCGCCGGAAATATTTTCCGATTCGCTAAAAAAGTTTTGTCCCTGCTCTGCCATAAACTCGAGAAGCTCGTCGCCAGAGTTTACGCCAAGCGCTTCGATGTCTTGCTCGCTTAGAACCGACACCGGCAATACTTCGCTTATCTGTGCGCCGCGTATCTGCGAACCAACGACAACGATTTCGTCGATCGTGTCGTCTTGCGCGAAAATCGCCGCCGGAGTCAGCGCTGTAGCGAGGCTTATCGCTCGAGCAAGCAGCTTCTTTTTATAGTTAGATTTCAAATTACTTCCCCTTGTTTTTCACTTTCTAATAATTTGACTTCTAACGAGACTAATTCGGCACGTTTTTTTGGCCGAACGCCGAATTCGATGAAGCCGTGATGGCGCCGTTTAAAGCGTATTAATTATTAAACAAGGAAATTTTAGGGTGATCACTAGTTTTAATCGATGACACAGGAGGATTTTATTAGCGTAGAAAAATCAGAGATCTAGACGATCAAAAATCACGCGATTCTGATCGATTAAAAGAAAAGGAAGCTGCATTTGTTCGAGAAACTGGCTTGCCTCGCTATTTTTTAACAAGGCAATAGTTGCGAGGCTGCCTGCGACGATGCACTGGCCTGCCAGCACAGTAGCTGCTGCGGTTCCAATAAAGGGATGACCCGTTCGAGGGTTAAGTAAATGTCCGTATTTTACTCCTTCGATTTCGATGCATCTGGCATAGCTTCCGCTCGATGCTAGCGCGCCTTGTGAAAGTGCCACGAGGCGCAGCGGCGACTCAGGATTACTCGGATCGCTTATTGCGACACGCCAAGGGTCGCCACCGTGCTGAGGGCCAGTCACGCAGATATCGCCGCCTAGGTTTATTAGCGCATGATCAACGCCTGCCTCTCTTAACAGAGTCGCCGCACGATCCGCCGCATACTCTTTCACGATGCCGCCAAAGTCGAGCTCCATGCCAGGCGTATCGAAAATAAGCAGCGGCGATTCCCAATCGAGTCTATCCCAACCGACCCGTTCTAGGAGTGCAGCGAGCACGTCTGCGTCGGGTAATTCGGTTTGGCCCTCGGGCTGGAAATTCCACACACGCCTCAAGAGACCAGAGGTAATGTCGAACAGGCCATCACTCTCTACAAAGCACGACTCGGCATAGTCTAGTAATGCGGCGGTTTCTTCATCGACCGTGAGTGCGCCACCCGCTTCGGCCACTGCGTTTATTTCGCTGAGAAAGCTGTCGGATAAGTAGCGCGAGTATTTGTTTTCGAGCCTTGCTACATCGGCTATGACTACCTCGCACTGGCTGCGGGCATTGTCGGACGAATCCGCGTAAAGACTTATCGTACAGCGCGTACCCATGGCCTGAAATTCGACGTCGAATAATGTCAGATCAGTGCGCGTGTCGCTCATCGGTTTAGGGTCTCTAAGTGAAGGGGTTCTAAGAAAAATTGTCGAGGCGGTTTGTAAAAAATTATGAGGTGATTTATGGCGTGATCTATAAGCGACAGTTAAAAAGTAAAATCGATACCTGCGCTTAACCGCGTAAAGTCGATAATGCCTGGGCTGCTAGCGCCCGATCCGCCGAGACTCGCGTCTGCCTTATAGCGTTCACCGCTTAACACAAGCGTGTATTTTCCAACACGCGCATTAAGCTTAAGCCCGGCGCTCAGGGCGCCGTAGCTGCTCAGCCTAAAGTCCGCAGAGTTGAAATCGCTTGCCTGCAAGAAATCGCTTGCCGGGGTAAAAAAATTGGCAGCGTCTTGCTGGTAATAGCGCAGGCTTGGCACGAGGGTGATTGAGCGCCTGAAGGTTTTATGCAGCGACAGATCGAGCGTGTGCGAACTCACGCCAAAGTCATCGTCGTAGTAGCGGTAGTTCGCGTGTAGCGCACTGGTTTGAGCGCGAAAATAACGCCGCCACGAAGTCGTCCAAGTAAACTGATTTCGCTCTTCGGGCCTGCGGTCGACAAGCTTGTAGGGGTCGCTTAGAAAACCCGAGGCGCGCGCGGTGCTTATGCCGCTTTGCAAGATCGAGAACTGATTGAGAATCTGCGTTACCGACACGAACGCCGAACTGTTGGCTTTTGTCGCGCTCGGAATACGATTAAAGAGCAGCGCGTCTGTCGGGCTAAGCTCATCGTCCGAATAGGATGCGCCGCCGCTTATCGTGGTCGAATTATTTGCCAGCGTAAAACTACCGTCCACTGCCATACTATTGGATCGATAGTCGTTCTCGTCGGATATCGTGAGGCTGATGCCGAGATTCCCACTGTCGAAATAGCGTCGGCCTGCCGCAGTGATGTCACGACGTTTCTCATAAATTGTGGCGCCGCTCATCGCGACTTTCGCGTCTCCGTTTACGCTTTCGACAGTGTACCAAGGCGACGCGCCGCTCATGCTTTCGTAAGACGAATCTAAGGAGAAACTGTATTTTTCGCCGACCGGCGCCGAATAGCGTAGCTGATGCACTTTGATGTCATAACGTTCGGCGCTGCCTGCAAAGAGCACGCTTGCGTCGAGATCGTCCTCTTTGTAAGAAGACGCGCGATACGACAAGACGCTCACTGCAGGCGGCGTGTCGGCGTGGGCCGATGAGACAGCCACAACACCGGGCAAAGCCAGTGCCGAAGAGGTAAGCGCTAGGAGGGTTTTAGAGTGCATCGACTTCAATTACAGCCGCAGCCGCCAGCGGCGACGCCGTTGCCGCCGGTCGATGCCTCTTTACTGAAATAAATATGCTGATTAAGTCGAGACTCGAGCGGGTCTGGATCGAACGCCATTTCTGTTCGCGCAAGGTCGCCGCGCTGATAAGCCGGCACCGCTTCGCAAGCCGCAAGCCCGGTAAGTAGAGTAAGTGTCGCAACTAGGCGAACAGCGCTATTCATATTGACATCGCTCCGAGATAATTTCTTAGATTCCTGCTTGGTGCTCTAGCAAGAGTCGCAGCATTTCGCCAAGATTCTGGTGCAGGTCACTACCCACCTCCATCTGCTTGCCACCCGTGTGTCCTACGCCGGTCACCATCGAGAGAATGCGCGTGCGAGCAGCCTCAGATCCGTTGAGGTAATTTGCAAACGCGCTTAGGTTAGTCGCCGCCGACCCATCGCGGGTACTCACAAACAGTAAACCTGAATTATTCGCGATGAGCCCTACTTTATGGCACACGGTGCATTTAGCTTGCACAATTTGCGTTTCGATAGAATCGCCGAACAGCGTGGTCGCCTGTGCCAGTGCTGACGGCGTGGGCGCGGCCACCTCGGCATAGTCGCTTAGCCTGAACGTAATAGGATCACCGCTGATAAGCGCAAGGTCGAGGGAATAGTTTGTTCCGCCGACATCAACCGTTGGAACGCGCAGCACCGAGCCATCGAAGATCGATGCGCCATCGGTGTTGGTAAACGGAACTTCTGCGGCAGCGAGAACGCCAAAATCATAATTGCCTTGGTTCACACTCAAACCAAGCTCTAGCGCATAGGCAGTCTCACCCACAGTCGCTTTAGACAGTGTTAAGACATTGTCGATGAAGGTCGCTTCTTGCGCGTAGCTGGCGTACGCAAAGACAGAAAACAGCGGTAGACACAGGCTCAAGATCATTCTCTTAAGCAGTTGATTTAACCTATTCACATCGCTCACCTATACTGGTAAATACTGCCAGATAATACAGCAAAATTACTCGCTCGACACAAAAAGCGAACAATTTCACAGACCTGCAACATAAACCATCCCCTAAAAAGAGTATAGGTATCCTCCTCTCACCTTGTAACCATGGCACAATGACGAAGTAGGGTCTCAAACCTGCAAGATCTCCGTTCTCAGATTAGTTCGCCCAGACCATTATAAGGTAAACCACCCATGCGCTCGATTCCATTTAAACTAAATAGCACCGCAATAAGAAGCCTCAAAGGCTCAGCGGCAGTTGCTACGCTTACCGCCGCTCTACTCAGCAGTGGGCTCCAGGCCGCCGACACCTACGACGGTGCGACCGGACAAGTCACTGCGCCTGTTATTAGAGTCGGCGATGACTACTACCGCGATGTTGTTATAACCGTCGGCTCGATCGTGAGCATCGGCGAGGCCGCCGAAGGCGATGCTAAATACGACACGTTTGATGGCGCAACGGGTCAGCTGACTATTCCGGCTATTACCGACGGCACTATTTTTGCGTACAACGTCGTGGTCACGCTGGGCGCTCTGATTAGCCAAGGCGGGAAATGCGAGTCACTCGCCGACTGCCTCGGAGAAGTAGAAGCGCCGGAAGTCGTGCCCGTCGCTTCTGACCATACGATTTTCTATGGCGCGGCTCCTTTCGCCGAGTGGGTTGAGACAAGCTATAGCGCAGACAGCCTCACGCTGACTACAAATTTAGCGACACCTGCGCGCGTCATGATTTCCGACGCACCGACTCTCGTAAGCGACGCGAACTATCTCTCGATCGGCGACGCTTTAACTAATTTCTCGGGGTATTCGGCGCAAGCATTAGGCATAGATTCTGACTCCACTTATCGAACCTATTACAGCAAACTCCTGCGTTTAGAAGCCGAGACCTCTGACTCCTCTTGTTATCGTCTGCGTTCACACTTGCATCCTAATTTTGCATTAGATGTCGACGAAGACGATTTTGATAATCTTAAATTTCGCAATAACTTTGGCAATGCTGCAACAAGCTATGGCTATGTCTGCTTTACCTACGATAAGTCGACTCGATTGCTGCGAGCGAAAACGCGTTACAACTACAACGCGGCTGATTTTACCTACACGCAAGACTCGTCTTTCGCGCGCGGAAACTATTATGTGAGGCTCGGTAACGGTGGCTTCAATTTAGTGGCGAGCAACAGCGAGGCAACCAAACTTTATATTTATGATTCGCCTCTCGACTTTTCTGTCCCGTTCGACTTTAACCCTGCCAAGACAACGCCGGAAACCAACCCAGCCGCGGCGTACATCAGTAAGCCGGCGGACTTTAATATTAGTCGCCTTGGCAGCGAATATACCGCGCAAGTAAAAGTCGATGGCGTCGCTGCGCCGGGCACTAATGCAACAACACGCACAGCAGCAGACGCGATGCTACTTAAGATAGAGAACTCTCTCGCATCAGGCGAATCGCTGCGCTACGACATTAAAGTGTATGCCGCATTCCGCGATGGCTTACTCGCGTCGACATTGCAAAGCGACGGCATTTCGAATGGCGAGCTTGGCCAAAACCTCGTGCCCTATGTGTTCTTCACCAATGAAAAAGACAGCAGCGGCGTTAGTCATCCTTATATGGTGATTATGAGCTACGGCAATCCTGGCTCACCGCATGGGCTGATGGACGTACCGCGCCCTCCGGGCCTAGGCACCGGCTCGTATGACAGTAGCAGCGTGACTCGTTTCACTAACCTCGACCGCTATTCTATTGGCATTCCGATGAAGGACTATGGCGAGGTTAGCGCCGTCGACGAGAACGCGAGCGTGCTGTCGAACCCACTGTGGGACGACGTATCGGGCAGTAAAGGCGCGCGTGATGTATTTAACTACGCAAGTGCTAACGACAACGGCATTATGATTTCGGGCGCGGTGATGTTTCCGGTTTATAACAATCGTCTGATGCCCTCACAGGCCGATGCCGAACTGTCGGCCAACGGTTGTCACGTCGGTCAGGGCGGCGGCGGACCACATTGCCATGCCGATGGCTACGAAAGCCAAGGCGTTCTCGGTGTCTATACCGACGCAGACTACGAAGGCAAAGAGCATCCGCCACTGGTTGGTTTTGGTTACGACGGCGTTGCGCTCTTTGGCGTTTATCGCGAAGACCAAGACTCACAGCTAGAAGGCTTCGGCACTGCACTCGACGCATGGGGCGGTCACGAACACGACTCGCTCGGTTATCACTATCACGCCGACCGATCTAAGTCGTTAACGCTGAGCATTCCCGGCGCGGCGGCCGCGACCTACCGCGTGCGCTCGCTCATACTCGGAGCCTATAAGGGCAAGCTCACTGGCACGCCTTATTTTGTCAGCAAAAAATCGGGGAACGATGCAACCTTCTTAGGCGGCATCTAGACGCCTGCGACGCCGCTAGACGAGCTTTGTAATTGCTATTCGCTCAGGCGCGCGGCACGGACTGTCACGAGGCAATACGCAGAGATCATGCGCGATACAGGGCTGCAAGCAACGCAATACAGCATATTGGCGATGCTAAGCGACGGCGAGCGGCTTTCGATCAGCGAGCTTGCAGACGACCTTGGTCTCGAACGAACGTCGATGAGCCGTACGCTGCGACCGATGGAGCGCGAAGGGCTCGTCGCTCTCTCATCCGAAGGATTTCGGCGCAAACGCGCAATCGAACTGACAGCCGCCGGTTTTTCACGCTACCAAGAATGCCTCCCCCTCTGGCGAACTGCGTAAGCGCGGTTTGCAAAGAAATACAGCCCAGAGCAGCTAAATCAACTGCATTCGCTTCTCGCACTAATTGGCGAATAGCATTCATCCGCTCATTCACTAAAACTATTTGTTACCGTTTTACACCAATCCTTTCTGCGATTTAAATTCCGCTCAATTCCCTGACCGAAATTGCTTTACTCGTGCCGATTTTTTCTTCACTCTCGAAGACGCCTTATTACAAAACTATAAAAAAGAATGAGAGGTATCGAGCATGTCAAAAAGCTTTACCACCACCGCACCTACACTCGGACGCCGTGCGTTTCTGCGCAACGCATCGGTCGCAGCACTGGCAAGCGGCACCGCAGCCACCACCCTATTTAGCGAAAGTCAGGCGCAGGGCACTGCCCGAACGATGGCACACACGGGAATGAAATTTGATTTCGATACGCCTTACAATCGGGTCGGCTCCAGCTGTGCTCGCTGGGACGGCGCAGCACGCGGTTACCCCGAGGGCGTTTTTAAATACGGCATGGGGGTCGCGTCGCAAGACTTCGAATGCGCACCCTGCATAACCGAGGCACTCGAAGAACGAATCAAACATCACAACTGGGGCTACCTATCTGATCGCGACGGCCTGGTTGCCGAGATCGTGAAATGGAATGGCAACCGCAATCAGCTCGACCTTGATCCCAAAACGATTACAATCTCGGACGGTGTTTATCCCGGCATGATAGCCGCCATGCGCGCCTTTACCCCGCCAGGTGGAAAAACACTAATCATTACGCCGGCCTACTCCGGCTTTTATACGATGGCGCGCGAGGCAAATATCGGCACCGTCGACAGTCAAATGAAGCGAATCGATGGGCGTTACGAAGTCGACTGGGCTGATTTAGAAGCGAAGATGACACCCGATGTTCGCACCCTTGTCGTCTGTAATCCCCAAAACCCGACGGGCAATGTTTGGCGCGAAGACGAATTAGAACGCATGGGGCAGCTAGCACTCGACCACAATATCGTGGTCATCTCCGACGAGATCCATGCCGACATCGTGCGCAAGGGTCACAAGTACACGCCCTTTGCCGCGCTAAAAAACAAAGAGATCGTCAACAACAGCCTGTCGTTCTGCGCCATCAGTAAGACCTTTAATATGGCTGGTCTCAAGAACGCCTATTATTATTCCTCTAACCCCGCACTACTTGGCCGCGTTAATCAACAGCACTGGCCCGATGTCAGCACCCTGGGCGTTGTGGCTACCGAGGCTGCTTACAAATACGGCGGTGAGTGGTTTGATCAGGCCAATGCCTACATGGACGACAACCACACGTTTATCGAAGAGTATGTAAAGACCAACATGCCGCGAGTCGGGTATACCCGCAACGAAGGCACCTACATGACTTTCCTCGACTTCAGTCAGGTTATCGCAGCCATCGGCCCCGAAGAACTTATGGCGACCTATGGCAAAGCAACGCCCGAGGACGGCTTTCAAGACTGGCTCGTGTATAAATCGGGCGCCTATCTCAACCCCGGCTCTATGTATGGCAGCGGAGGCGCGGGTCATATGCGCTTAAACATTGCGTCGTCGCGGCTGGTTCTAAAAGAGGTGTTCGACTCCATCGCGATGGCAGTCAATAAAGTCTAATTATCGGGATTCGTTTTATAGCGCTTTCTTTGGAGGGTGATATGGCTACAACTAGGCGAGAATTTGTTAAACGCATCGGGCTTGGCGCAGCGACAGGGCTCGCGCTAAGCCACTCCCTTTCACGGCAGGGCGCTCAAGCACAAACTCTCGCCGACGCCGAGAGGGGCGTATTCGACAACGGTATCATGCAGCTCAATCAAAATGAGAGCGCTCGCGGACCAGGCCCTAAAACACTCGAGGCAATACAGGCGCACGCGACCAAGCGCGTTGGCCGCGGCTACGCACCTGACCATGTAAATGAACTCCGCGATTCCATCGCATCGAGGTTTGGTCTCGAATCCGACAATGTCTTGCTGGGTACAGGCTCGACGCCTATTCTCGAAGGGTCTGTTCACGCGTTCTGCTCTGCTCGAAAGTCTTTGGTTACCGCCGTGCCCAGTTATTCGACGAGCGAACAAACTGCGCGGCGCATGGGCGTTAAGATTCTTGCTGTTCCGCTCGATGCTGGCCTCTATGTCGATCTGCCCGCGCTCGCAAAGCTTGCGCCCGGGGCGGGTCTTGTTTATGTCTGTAACCCCAACAACCCCTCGGGCACAGTGCACGGCCCCGAGGTTATCGACGCGTTCGTGCGGGAAGTCCTGCGCGCGTCACCCGATACCATTATTCATATAGACGAAGCGTACATTAACTACACCGACCCCGGAGCGATGGAAACCGCTCTGCCGCTGGTTAAAGAGTTTAAGAACGTGTTCATCACGCGCTCGTTTTCCAAAGCGCACGGCCTCGCCGGTATGCGCATCGGTTATGCGCTGGGGCATGCCGATACACTCGCTAAGATCAACGCGGCTTGGGGCATGGGCGATGTCAATATGCTTGGCGCGCTCGCGGCGCTTACAGCACTTAACGACGACGATCACATCGAATGGGAGCGCCAAGAAAATTACGCGATAAAAACATTTGTGATGCAAGCGTTTAAGGACATGGGTTATGAGGTGCCGTATACCCAAACCAATCACCTGTTCGTGAATCTTGGCATGCCCGCGAGCAAGTTCCGCGAGGCATGTCTGGCGCATGACATTTTAGTTGGCCGTGATTTCCCGCCGCTTGAGAATACGCATTGCCGCATTTCGCTCGGCAGCCGCGAAGAGATGCAGCGAGCGGTAGCGGTATTTCGTCGGGTCTTGGCGCAGTACTAAAGACATAACGCTGAGATTTGTTTTCTGAACGTAACTCTTACGCCCCTATTGCGTTCCCTATTGCGCTTTCCCTTGCGCTCCCCTTGCGCTTTTTGTTTGATTAGACTATTTTCGATATCGAAAAAAATCTATAAGACGAGGAGTAAGATATGTCTGCATCATCGCCGACCGACCCATCATTCCGACCGCTAGGCAAACCACCAAAACTCCCTAATGGGGCCACAGTCCCTCTTTCGCCTGGTTACCAAGTAAGCGATTTGCTGTTTACCTCCGGTCAACTTGCATTCGACTCAAGCGGCGCTCTCGATCCTGATGCGGACACCAAAGCACAAACTCTGCAGTGCCTCGCGAATGCTGAAGCTGTATTAGCCGAAGCTGGAGTCGATCGTAATCGAATTTTTAAGGCGAGTGTCTGGTTAACAGCTAAAGCTGATTTTGGCGCGTTTAACGCTGGCTGGGCGGAGTTTTTTGGCGGCCATTATCCAGCGCGCTCTACTGTCCGAAGCGAATTAATGCTACCTGGAGCGCTCGTAGAGATTGAGGTTATTGCCTACAAAGGAGACTCGAAATGAAACCGCTTAACTACATCAAGTACGTTAGCACCCGAGTCACTTTGATCCGGCGTTTGTTTAACCCACTTGGTTTCATTTTTTGCCTCCTAATTCCTCCTGCCTTTGCCGCAGAAAATTACGACCTCGCCATTCTTGGCGGCAGGGTAATGGATCCTGCGAGCGATTTCGATGAGATTGCGAACGTTGGCATAACAGGTGATCGAATCGCAGTGATAACCAACGAGGCGATTACTGGTGACAAGACCATCGACGCGTCGGGCCATGTCATCGCACCCGGTTTCATAGACACTCACTTCCATGGCACTCAGCCTCTGCACTACCGGATAGCCTCGCGAATGGGTGTTACCACAGCAATGGATCTAGAATTTGGTGCGTTGGGTAAACGAATCGACGATTGGTATTCTGAGCGCGACGGCACTAGCCTTATAAATTATGGCACGAGTGTTAGTCACGAACTCGCAAGAGCGAGTGTGCTTGACGGCGTAGACGCGATTGACACCTCCGAGGCCTCGCTAACACGCATTCATCCCAACTGGAGCGGTCTCGTTCCAAATACCGATGAAGCAGCACAGATTCTCGCTATTATCGATGAAGGGCTAAAAGCCGGCGGCATTGGCGTAGGCTCAACTCTCGGCTATATGCCCGGCGCGAGTGCAAATGAACTTTTTGAAGTACAAGCGTTAAGCGCGAGTTACGGACGTCAAATAGGTGTCCATCTTCGTCATACTCCTGGCACTGAAACGGACGAGATCAATGGCGCACAAGAGGTACTCGCCAATGCTGCAGCCCTCAATGCTCCCGCCATTATTAATCACTTTAACAACCCTGGCTGGCAGCGCGTTTATGAGTTGATCACGCGAATGCAAGCGCAGGGGCATAATGTCTGGGGCGAGATTTATCCCTATGCGGCCGGCGCGACAACTATCAATGCTGTGTTTTTCGATCCCAGTAATTGGCGCGATCGCCTTGGCCGCCGCTATGAAGAAACGATGCTTGATCCAAGCACCAATGAGTTTCTCACCGAGCAACAGTATTTAAACCTTCGTGAAAGCGATCCGACCCGAGTAGTCGTCGTCTTTAAAAGTCCCGAAGAAGAAATTGTTCAGTGGCTAGGTTTGGATGGGATATCTATTGCCAGCGATGGGTTGCCCGACCTAGTCCCACTTCCGCTCGACACCGACCTCACGCAATTGCCTAATGCGCACCCAAGAACAGCTGGGACTTATGCCAAAGCGCTTCGTCTGGCCCGTGAAAATCAATTATCGCTTATGGCTGTATTAAAGCAGGCGAGCACAACCTCAGCGATGCATCTTGCAGCCATGGGACTATACGCGATGAGCGAACGCGGCAAAGTTCAAGAGAATGCCATTGCTGACCTCGTCGTATTTGACCCTGAAACCGTCACCGATAACTCTACTTACCGTAAAGGCACGCTTCCCTCGACTGGGTTTAAAGCGGTGCTAGTCAGTGGAAATCTTGTTCTCGAAGAAGATGAAGTTCTCCTTCAGACTACCGCAGGCAAACCGATTCGTTTCGCACCTGTAGAACCACAGCAATAGCCGGATAGGACCATGAGCGGACAAGCTTTCAATATTAGCAATCGAGTTAAAGCTATAAGAAAAGAGAAAGGTTGGCGGTTGCATGACTTGGCCAAAAGGACCGGTATCTCAGTAGCAACACTGTCGAAGCTAGAAAACGGTAAAACAAAACTCAATTTCTCGACCGTTAATAAACTCGCCCAAGGCATCGGTATTGCAGTAACTGACCTAACGTCGCCAGGTCTTGACTGCACGAAACAAAGGACGATGACCTTGGGTGGAGGTGGCGTAATTTTCGAAACACGAGACGTCGATTACGAAGTTCTCTGCGCCGACTATACGGGTGAAAGACAGGGCTATGTAAAACTTACCGTGAAATCCCGAGCGATTGATCCGAGCTTGCCTTGGCACCGACACCCTGGAAAAGAATTTATCTTTGTTTTAAAAGGTGCTCTTGTTTTGCATACCGAGGACAAAGAACCGATTACCTTAAAGAGAGGCGACAGCCTTCTGTTCGATTCATCGATCGGTCATCACTATATCAGTGCGGGTCGAGGCGAGACGGAATTACTTTTGTCGCTTTCACTGCAGGGATACAGCAACGTGATAGATACGCTTAGAGAGAGTTGAAAATAGTATGAGCGAGACAGTAATCGTAATCGGCGGCGGGATGGCAGGCGTGTCTGCCGCCGCCGAGTTAAGCGAAGATTTCGAGGTAATATTGCTCGAGAAAGAATCATTCCACGGTGTACATTCAACCGGCCGTTCGGCTGCTTCTTATATCCCTTCTTACGGCCATAGTGATTCTTCTTTACGCCTTCTCACCGCGCTGTCTAAACCTGCTTTCGACAGTCAACTCGAAGGGCTTAGTGACGTCCCCTTGTTGAAAGCACGCGGGTTACTAACACTTCGCCCAGCCTTTAACGACAACTATACAGCGGAATTAAACCAACTATGCCGCTACTTTCCTTCTATAGTCGCCGTAGAGAATCTCCGAAAAGAATTGCCTTCAATCCCAATCAAGGCGGATTTTGCGACGCGCGGATGGTTCGAACCTGATGCCACCGATATAGACGTGGACGCCCTACTTCGTGCCTATCTCCGAAAGCTCAAACGTAACGGAGGGACAGTCTTCACCGGCATCATGATAGAAAGAATACAGAACAAGAGGGACAGCTGGGCAGTGACCTGTGGAGAAACCACTTTTAACGCTGCCAAACTAATTAATTGCGCGGGCGCGTGGGCCGATAACATCGCCGAAATGGCTGGCGCCAGCCACGGCCATCTTACGCCTAAGCGCCGCACTGCAATCAACTTCAATGTTGAAATAGAGACTAAAGATTGGCCTTTGATTATCGCGGCAGACGAAAGCTTTTATCTAAAGCCCGATGCGGGAAAACTGCTTGCGTCGCCCGTCGATGCGACTCCGTCGGAAGCTTGCGACTCGGCGCCCGAAGAGTTTGACATTGCAACCGCTGCCTATAACGTTGAACAAGCACTCGCTCTCACCATAAAAAGAATCGATCACAGCTGGGCCGGATTGCGTACGTTCGCTAAAGACGGTAGCCCTGTGATAGGTGAAGATCCTTTAATGCCAAATTTTTACTGGCTCGCCGGGCAAGGCGGTCACGGCATACAGATTGCACCTGCGGCGGCGCAACTGCTTGCCTCGCTTGCCGCTGACAGGCCGTTGCCCGAGTCGTTTAAGCGGGAGAATTTCGATCCGGCGTGGGTTTCCCCTGCCCGACTCATCACTAAATAGGGACACTTAATGCTCTCTCGCACAAAACAACTCTATTTAGTTACCCCTGCAGTTTATGCCGCAGTCATTATGGGCGGAGGCTATGGAACGGGGCGTGAGGTTGTTGAGTATTTTAGTCGGTTTGGCGCAGGACCAGGATTAATAGCTATAGGCTCGTCGGCTCTCGCTTTCTTTCTTATTCTTTTCTCCAGCTTTGAGGTGGTGAGGAGAACCAGTCAGCACGACTACCGTTCTTTTTTCAAAGTCCTTCTTGGGCGTTTCTGGTGGCTTTATGAACTGCTATATCCGCTCCTCTTCATTTTAGTAATCGGGGTTATTAGCGCCTCGGTAGTCGAGCTATCTCAGGATAGATTGTCACTGCCCCCTGCCGTGAGCCTAACGTGTTTGATGGTAGCGGTTTTGGTAATGACGCTGATTGGTAAGAGTTTTATCGAAGGATTTTTAACGGCTTGGACAGGGTTCATGTATTGTGTCTTTACGGTCTTTCTTTGGGTGATGTGGCCAGATAATCTTGATCTTAGTTTACAGTCTGGCATCAGTGGTTCAGCAGTTGATTGGCTAGGCTCGGGTCTGCTCTATGCAGGCTATAACGCGGCGATATTCCCGGTATTGCTCTACGCCGTTCGCGGCCTCCAGTCATTGCAGCAAAGTGCGGTAGTTGCTGCACTCACCGCGGCAGCTATTTGTCTACCCGCCGTACTTTTTCATCTAAGTTATCAGCTCGATTCTGGTGACGTACTACTCGCAAGTTTGCCTAATTATTACATGGTGACTCACTACGGCGGTGAGGCATTGGTTCTCTTCTTTAGCGTGGCACTCGTAGGAACACTTATTGAAACTGCATTAGGTCTAGTGCAAGGCATAATAGAGCGCCTAGAGCATGCGAAGGACCAAGCACTTTCACCTCAGATGAAAAGCATCATTGTGTTTGTTCTACTCTCGAGTGGCGCGCTTGCTGGAAAAATAGGCGTTGTTTCACTTATTGCCAAAGGCTATGGCGCATTATCTATCGGTCTAATTCTGGTGTATGTCGTCCCGGTGACACTTTGGGTAATTAAAGCGACTTTTTTTAAGGCTGGGTCTAAGCCTTAGTCTAAGAGAGAGGGAACCCTAGGTTAAGTTTAGCGGTTTGATATTCATTTTCAGCTATACTCTGCGCTTCGTTAAAAATGGAAATATCCCCCAGAAAATGACACAGGCGTACCGGTGACAATAGAGAAAAATAAAACAAAGAGACTCGCGCAACGCGCGGTTTTCGATGTTGTGGTACTCGGTGGCGGTGCGGCGGGACTTTTTGCTGCGTTTACCGCTGCTCAGCGCGGCCGCAGGGTTCTTGTGCTCGAGCGTGCAAATAAGATCGGTAAAAAAATCTTGATGTCTGGCGGCGGTCGCTGCAATTTCACCAATCTCTATATCGAGGCGCAGAATTTTCTCTCTGCCAATCAGCATTTTTGCAAGTCGGCGCTGAGTCAATATACGCAGTGGGACTTTATCGACCTGATGCAGCGGCACGGGCTCGAATACGAAGAGCGCAAACACGGGCAATTGTTTTGCCTGCATTCGGCGAAGGATTTGCTTGCGATACTCGAAGAGGAATGTGCGCTCACCGGCGTCACGATTCGGACTCGGTGCGATGTGAGTGGTGTCGATAGCTCACTCGAGAGAAGCGAGAGCTTAGAAAGCGAGGGCAGTAGGGAAGCTGCCTCTTCTACAGCCTCACTAAGTCACGCTGACGCAAATCACCCGCGGTATACCGTGCGCTGTGTCGAAGGCGAGGAAGTGACGAGTTATCGCTGCGAGTCGGTGATCGTCGCGACCGGCGCGCTTTCGGTTCCTACGCTCGGCGGCAGCGATCGTGGCTATCATCTCGCGCAGGAGTATGGCTTGCCGTTGATAGACCGCAGCGCCGGCCTCGTTCCTTTCATGTTTAGTGATGTGACATTAGCGCTTTGCAACGCGCTGTCGGGTTGTTCGGTGAGCGTCGAGGCACGGTGCGGCTCAGCGAGTTTTAGCGAAGACATGCTATTTACCCACCGCGGGCTTAGTGGCCCTGCGATTCTGCAGATTTCAAACTATTGGCAGCCGGGCGCTACGCTTGTCATCGATCTGCTGCCTGCGCTCGATGCCGAGACGTATCTTATCGAGCAAAAGCACGACAACTCGAAGCAGAAAATTCGCAGTGTGCTCACACAGCATTTGCCTAAGGCGTTGGTAGCAGAACTCGAAAAGCTTTGGTGGCCCGAGATCGCGGAACGCCTGCTTGCAGAGTGCAACGACTCGGTGCTGCGCGGCCTCGGACAGCGCTTAAATGCGTGGCAATTGAAACCGTCGGCGACCGAAGGCTATCGAACCGCCGAGGTCACACTCGGCGGTGTCGCAACGTCGGCGATTAGCTCGAAGACTATGGAGGCGATCGATCACCCCGGACTGTATTTTATTGGCGAGGTGGTTGATGTCACTGGCCACTTGGGCGGATTTAATTTCCAGTGGGCGTGGAGCTCGGGCTTTGTTGCTGGGGTGAATGCCTAGGGAAAACTACCCTTCCCGCATTTTCTCCACGATCGCCGAGGTTGAGCAGTCGTCGAGAAAGTCTAATGACTTTACCTCGCCGCCATAGGACAGCACGTACTCGCCGCCCACAACTTGGTCTATCGAATAGTCGCCGCCTTTGACGAGGATGTCTGGGTTGAGGAGATGCAGCAGATTTTCGGGCGTGTCTTCGGGGAAGCTCACGACCCAGTCTACGGCTTCGAGTCCGGCGAGGACTGCGAGGCGTCGTTCGACCGGATTGATCGGTCGACCGGCGCCTTTGAGGCGATGCACCGACGCGTCGTCGTTTATTGCGACGATGAGGCGATCGCCTAATTTTTTCGCCTCGGCTAAATAGCCTACGTGGCCGGCGTGAATGATGTCGAAGCAGCCGTTGGTAAACACGATGCGCTCGCCGTGTGCTTTTGCGTCTTCGACCGCAATGCGTAGCTGTTCGGCGCTCATCGCACCGCGGCCCGATGCCTGCAGCTGATGCAGCGCGCGGCGCAGTTCGGGGCCACTAATCGCCGCTGTGCCGAGCTTACCGACCGCAAGGCTTGCAGCGAGGTTGGCGAGCGCAGTCGCCTCGGCAAAGCCTTCGCCCGCGGCGAGGCTGGCCGCCAATACCGAGATCACCGTGTCGCCCGCGCCGGTTACGTCGAATACTTCTTGTGCGCGCGCCGGCAAGTGTAATTCGGGGGAGTCTGGGCGCAGCAGCGTCATGCCGTTCTCGCCACGTGTAATGAGAATCGCCTCGAGATCGAGGTCGAGCATGAGTGCAAGGCCCTTCTCCACTAGCGCCTGTTCGTTGGCACACGCGCCAACGACTGTCTCGAACTCGAGCAGATTTGGCGTAATCAGCGTCGCGCCTCGGTACTTTTCGAAGTCGCTGCCTTTGGGGTCGACAATCACCGGCTTGCCTTTTGCCCGCGCGGCTTTGATGAGGCTTGGAACATCCTGCAGAGCACCTTTCGCGTAGTCCGAAATAATAACCACCTGCGCGTTGTCGAGCATCGCCTCGAAGCGTGCGTCGAGGCCGACGACGTCGGCGGCATCGAACTGCTGCTCGAAATCCATGCGCAGCAACTGCTGATGCTGGCTAATCACGCGCAGTTTGGTAATCGTGGGCTTGTCGGCCGACTCTAAAAACTCGCAGCGCACGCCAGCCGCAGCGAGACGCGAGCTCAAGTCTTTTGCGGTGGCATCGGCGCCAACTACCCCGATCAGCGTTGCAGCGCCGCCTAGGGCCGCAATATTTAATGCCACGTTGCCTGCGCCACCCGGGCGGTCTTCTTGGTTATTGACGCGCACTACCGGCACCGGTGCTTCGGGCGAGATGCGCGTGGCCGAGCCATGGTAATAGCGGTCGAGCATCACGTCGCCAACGACTAGCACGCGGGCGGCTTGGAAAGGGGGCATCGATTGCGGCATGGCTGCCATCTCCAGAGTGTCTATTTGTCTCGTTTATTATTTCCTCAGGGCAGCAATAGCGAGCACTGGGAAATTTTTTCAGAGTCTAGCATAGCCGCAATGGGTGGTCGCGCCTCTGCGCTCTGCTACAATCGTCTCTTGCTCAGGACCTGGGGTACAGAACTTGATGCTCAGAACCTGGGGCACATTGGAGTTTGGCAGCTCTTTTGCTCAGTGATACTAAGTCGCCACATTACAATCCAAGGACACGCACAATCATGCTCGATCACCCCGCACTTAACTGGCTTCGCCAGCATCCGCGCTTATTCGCGCTGATCGGGTCTCTGTTGATCGCAGGGTATGTGTTGTCACTCGGCGAGCGGCCCAACGACGACGCCTACACCTATGTCCGCGTCGCCGACATTCTCTTGCACGATGGCCTTGCCGCCGCTTATGCCTATTACCCGTGGGCGACCTACTCTGTTTTATTCGCGCATTTCATTCTCATCGACCTCGACCTATTTACCGCAGGCCGCGTACTCAATGCGCTTCTCTATGCACAGCTGGCGGTGAGTTTTGTGTCGCTCGCAGGCGAGCTCGTTCGCAATGCCGACCCTCGGCGCCGCAGCGCGATATTGTTTCTCGCCGCGCTCACCGTGCTGCTTTATCCACAACTTAACGAATACCGCTCGATGCTTATTCGCGACGTTGGCTATTGGGCGTTTATGCTATTAGGGCTTCAGCAGCTCATTGTTGCCGTGCGACTGCCGGCGCGTTCATCACAGTTTGTGGGCAGACTGCTCGCATTTTTTGCGGCACTGCTCTTCGCGTTTGCGTTTCGGGCAGAGGCACTCGGTTATCTTATTCTGACACCGCTACTGTTTTGCTTTTTACGCGATCACATCGGCAATCGGCGCGTAGGCGATGCCCTGCGGGTAGGCCTCGCCCTTGCGGCTCTCGGCATTCTCGCGTTGCTAGGCAGTCTCGCAGCCGGCATCGAGTTGTTCGCCTTGTTAGGCAAATTCTTCGCCACTTATCTGCCGTTTTTCGAGGCGACGTTTTCGCCCGACGAAGCACAGCGGACCGAGCTTAGCGGCGTACTTTTCGGCACGCATGCCGAGGCGTATTCGAGTGACTACCTTCCTGTTTTTCTAGTCACCGGCCTGCTCAGCATTCTTATCGTGAGTTTAACCTCGGCTGTCGGTTTACCGTATCTCGTTGTTATCGGAATCGCTTCGATTAGAGTATGGTTTGGGGAAAAGCAACGAGCCGCGACCAGCTTAGTGGACAGGCTCGGCGTTGAGAAAGACGCGTTGATTCTAGTCGCAGGATTCGCCCTGATTAATCTCGGTATTCTTATTGGATTCGTGCTTATCACGCGTTTCGTTTCGGCTCGCTACGGCATGCTTTTGAGCCTGCTAGTGGCCCTGCTTATTCCTCTTTTGCTTCACCGTGCGCTCGATGCATCACGCGGCCGCCGAGTTAACGTGGCAGTCGTGCTGCTCTTTACCTATTGTCTAATCGATTCATTTTTTAGCTTTGGCGAGCGCAAAACTTTTCTGCAAGATTCTATTGATTGGGTGCAAAGTAACGAGATCAGCGCGCCCTTCTTAACCAATAATCACACGCTTGCGTACGCGAGCGAGCGCGTCGAGTTCTATGACAAAACGCCGCGGTATTTATCGCGGCAAACCCTGCTAGAGGCGAGCGCGGATACCCTCATAGTGATCGAGCTTAACGAGCAGATGCGCGAGACCATGCGGTCTTTTGTGGATAGCGGTGAGGGTGAGAACGTGATTGCGTTTCCAGCGGAGTCGCCTCGCATTGGCATCTATCGCCGTCTTTAGTGCGTGAAAAAGCGCCTACCAATCATCAACTTCTTCGCGCTTGCTCACCAATAAATCGCCAAGAATAAGGTAATTGAGGTCGGTGCCGTGGAAGGCATTAATCGCCTCTTCTGGCGTGCACACTAGCGCTTCACCGGGCCGGTTAAGCGCCGTATTTATGAGCAGGCGCTGGCCTGTTGCATCGGCGAACTGGCTGAGCAAGTTATGAAAGTCGGCGTTGTTATCATCGCGCACCACTTGCAAGCGCGCGGTGCCGTCTACGTGCACAACGGCGGGGTAGGCTTCGCGAAACTTCGCGGTTGTTTTCACGCTTAGGGCCATCGCCTCGTCGTGGGAGTTAAGCTTGACGCGATCGATGTAATCATCGGCTGCGCTCTCGAGAAGGCTCGCCGAAAACGGACGCCAGCTTTCCCGAAATTTAACCAGCTTATTAATGCGCTGCGCGATGCCGGGCTGTGAAGGGTCGGCGAGAATACTGCGATTACCTAGTGCGCGTGCGCCAAACTCCATGCGTCCACGGAACCAGCCGATCACCTCCCCTGCTTTGAGAAGCTCGACCGCTTTTGCATGCGGGTCGTCGAGTATTTCCCAAACCGGTTTTTCTCGATGGCCTTTGCAGGCTTCTACGCATTGATTACGCGTAAACTTTGGCCCTAAAAAAAAGTGTTTAGCCGGCTTTAAGGGTTCTGTCTGTTTAGAGGCGGCAAACGCCGCGGCGCCGATTGCAGTACCCGCATCGCCGCTTGCGGGGTTGATAAGCAGCGCTTTAACGCCGTCGATCTCGCCGAGCTTTTGATTAAGCCTAATATTCAGCGAGCTTGTGCCGGCTACAGCTAAGCGACCGGTTTCATGAATCATGTCGCCTAAATAGCTTTGCACTATTTTAACCGCGAGTTTTTCGTACAGTGCTTGAATAGCCGCTGCGTAATGCACGTAGGGATCGTCGACTAAGTTACCTACGCGGCGCGGGCCGAGCATGTCTACCAACTGCCGGCTGAAATAATGTCCCTTCGACTGCGCCTTATAACGACGGATCCCCACTGTGCCTACTAAGTGATTATTGATCTTGAGGCGGCGTCCATTGAATTTAGCCAGCGAGGACAGATCGTATTTTTCTGGATCGCCAAACGGAGCGATACCCATCACTTTAAACTCGCCGTCGAGTGCCTCGAAGCCGAGGTAATCGGTCAGCGCCGCATACATTCCCGCCAGGGAATCGGGGTTGTAAAATTCCTTCACGCGAACTATTTTCCCGGCCTCGGCATAGCCTAAGAATATCGCCGAATATTCGCCTTTCGCGTCGCTGCAAAATATTGGGGTGCGACCTTCTTGGGGATTGATCAGTGTCGCGCTCGCCGCGTGCGCAAGCTGATGCTGAACAGGCGCGACCTGCGACGTCGCCGCCGGAATATGCAGTTTGTCGAGCAAACTCGATAGGTCTCGCCGATAACGGCGATAGCGACGATTGCCATTGAGCACACTGTCGATCGCGCGGTCGGGCGCATACCAATGCCGATAGGCATAGTGCCAGCGCGCTTTGGTGAACAGGCTTATAGGCGCGAAAGGAATCGCCACCTGCGTAACATCTTGCCCGCGCACACCGCCCATCTGCAAACAGGCCCGAGCAGCGAGATAAGGCGCTTCGTCGCGCGCGTGCTTGCGCCGAACGAAGCGCTCCTCTTCGCAGGCCGCCACAAGCTCGCCGTCGATATACAGCGCAGCTGCAGGGTCGTGGCCAATAGCGCCGGCGAGGCCTAGGATGATGTTGGACATGGGCGTGCTCTTTTAAGGGGTCAGACCCCTTTTATTCTAGCAGGTATGGAAATAAGGGGTCAGACCCTTTTTCAGGCCCCTTTTTCGGGCCCCTTTTTCTTTGGCCGGCCGCGGGGCTTCGCCGTAACTTCGCGGTTGAGTCGTCGCGCTACATCGGCAGCGTATGTCGTACGGGCGATCAAGACGCCTTGTCTTGTGGCGCTTCGAATTTCTTCATCGATTACGCTTCTGTCGACGCCTTCCGGTTTTTCGTCGAATGATTTGCGGTAGGCATAGGCCCTGGCTTCTTGCGTGTCGCCCAACTTTTGGTACACAGGATGAGGGGTAATCATTACGTTTTCGCGACCAGTCGCGTTCGCTGAAAAACTGCTCCATCGGTAAGCGCCAGCGTTGGCGACCATCTTTGCGCGAACCGGGTTCAGCTCAATATAACGCATACACCTAAGCAGATAGCCTTCGGGCTCAAGGTAGCCGGCGTAGAAGCGTCCCTCCCAAAGCCCGCCTGTGCGGCTTCGAATGCGGTTGGTAGTAGAGACGAACTTGCGACCCAACTCTTGCATGCAGGCGCTCAGCGCGCCCTTCTCCGTGGCGCTGACCAGTAAATGGGTATGGTTGGTCATTAGGCAATACGCATGCAGGGAAATGTTTCGGCGTTCTGCATACTCGCTAAACGTATTGAGATAGCGCGCGCAATCTGAATCAGAGAAGAACACCGGCTGACGGTCTACGCCGCGCTGCACCACGTGCTGGGGTAGATCGGGGATGAATAATCGGCGTTTGCGGGGCATGCCTTTAGTATAGGAATGCCGCGCGTCAATACCAAATCAGAGCGGCAATGCTGTAAAAGGGGTCTGACCCTTAAACGAAGAAGTTGAATTTTTCTGGATTGTTGAAGGGGAATACTCTTACATTGTCATCACCTGCAAGGCCTAAATAATCGCGAAGCGCACTATGTACATGGCTTGTCACCATTTTTGTGCCGAAGCCGGAGGGCTGAAGAGTTTGCGGGTCAACTTTGATAGCGTTTTGCCCTTCGTCTGAGCCGTCTACCACTCGGTTGGTGTAAGACACCCCTTTCTCCATCACGATAAAACTTCCGACAGAGTGATGGTCTTTGCCCTGCGCTGAGTTGTAATAGGGCGTTCGTGAGAAATCGCTACCTACTATAACCACAAGACGATCGGCGATGCCGGCAGCTTCGGCGGCTTCCCAAAGGTAATCGATTCCGTCGGTCAACTCGTTCAGGTTTATCGTCTGCTCAAGATCGTTTTCTTCATGGCTATCGAAGCCACCTTGTGTCAGGTCGGCCGTGATACTGACTCCCGCTTTAAACGCAGCAATCGTGAATTGAGCCTGCTGCCTGAGATTTCCGTTTCGACTGTTCGGCTCCCATTCGTTGTCGGCCGGAAGCGTATCGGCAAAGTCGACAAGGGGTTCCATCGAAGTTAACGAGGACAGGTATGCTTCACGCGCGCTTCTGTTACCCGCAGTCGCTGTGTTTGCGGCAATACCCGCTCGCGTGTCATTTGCGTGAACCACTTTTATATGCGACCAGATTTCGTCATTCATCATCGATCTGTTGTACGAAAAATTCGGCTTCAGAAGCTGCCGCATATTCGTTACCGACCAACCAAGCTGCGTCGCTCTGATAAGATTTTCGGTTCGATTGAATCCGCCGAACGTGACATATGACATAGGCAGAATCGGGGCATAGGCCGCAGAATACAGCGCAGTAATTGTTGGGAAGCCAAGCGCCGTTCTTCCACTCCAATTTACCGTTTCGCCAATCGAGTGAGAGTTAGTCAGGGAGTCGACGCCATTAATCACTAACATCTTGCTCGCATGTTTTTTAAAGAAGCTCTCATTGTTTGCGAAAGGCGCGTATTTAATATTGCCGATCGTCTGTATTTCGTCCTCTTTAGACCACTGGGTTATCTCGAGTTCACCGCGCTGATTTTCTTTAGGGTCGCAGAAACACGTCACGTCCCACGCACCGAGCGCCTGAACGGTAACAACAAATTTTCCCGCAAAAGGCGCGGCACCATGGGATGCCGACGGATAGCCAGCGAGAATTGGCGACAGCGCTGCGAGCTTTAAAAAATTTCGTCTCGTGTTCATCTTAAGGTCATCCTGTTCGCATTGATCGCCCGTTATTCGTGCACGTAATCATAATGGCTCAACATATACATCATCACTGCGGTCCATGCGTATTTCGAACTGAGTGGATCAGCAGTAATACGCTGTTGTAGCGGCCCTAGTATGTCCCAGTCATAGTTGTACCAGTTTTGCCCAGGGACTGTGATTCTAAAAGACCCCACTTCTTCTGCAGTAAAGTTTTCTTCATAGAAAAATCCATCTCGATTAAGATCACAGTTTTCAAATTCCCATCCCGAGCCATCTGATTCTTGCTCGGCGGTGAGTGCAGCGGCATAGATTTCGTAAACTTGCATCACTTGCTCGGAGTTTGCACCTTTAATAGTTCCATGCAGCCTTTCAAACAGCATACTAATTTGTTCTTTTATCGCAACGGCGTTTGTAGTGGTAGCCTGCAGAATATTACCTTTTGCTTGCATGGCGAGCTGCACTTCCACATAGCCAGCGCGGCTTGGCGCCAATTCCGCTGACAGTGAAGCCTCAAAGTTATAACGTCCAGGTACGGTAGTAGTCATAGTCAAACTTAAAGAGCCATTAAAGCAAACTGAGTACCCTCCCGATTGAGAGTAACAACCGGGATTACCGTTAGAGTATGAGGTGACCAACCGCGGATCGTTTCCACGCATCGTTTGCTTAACACCCGATGGCGAGGTAACAGTGACAGAATTTACATAGAGCTTACGCTGATCTAAGCATTCGGTGCCTGTCCAATTGCAGTAGGGATTAGCAAACGACAATGAAAAAGTGTGAGAGCCCGTACCTACTTCGCCGACTAATGAAAGCGTCTTCCAGTCTCCCTGCTTTTCTGATGGCAACGTATTCGACGAGGAGGCAGCTGACAGAGGCAGCGTGCCCACATCGACCAGGGTAAATAATGAACGCTGGCCTTGCGGTCTTGAAAATTGCCTCGCAACTGCGATGCATGCGCTCTCGGTAGCATGGGTCATTAGTATAGACGTCATGGTTGGTGTGAGTTCGATAGCGCGTGCCGTTACCGCCTCCGAGTCAATTCCACCGAGCAAGACACTCAACTCGTCGTACTGAGAATAGACTGTACCATTAGGCTGTTTGTTGGTGCGCCAGGCCACTCCGGTGAGTGCCCTTGTCTTTCTCGCGAGTTGTTCTGGCGTTAAAAGCTGCTCACTGCCGAATTTTGATTCAAAGTGCGCGCTATCAAAGGTGTAGCTCGCGACACTCTCGCCACTAAACCAAGGCGACATGAACATTTCTACAAGCATGTCTTTTGCATTCATATTCGTTGCTAAAGATTCAGCAAAACCCCCGATCGCGTCTTGCTGTGCCCGATAGCCAGCAAGTTTTGCTGCATAGCCATTATCAGCTTCGACCGCGGGTTTATCGAGCAAGGGCTTTCCAAATACAGGCGACCACCAGAAAGAAGCCGAGGCGGTTTTAAAAAGGGGTTCGTCTGCAATGAGCTCAGCGAGTGCTAGGAGCGTGTTGTCTCGCTCTGTTATTTTTTTATCGAATAAACCGGGCTCACGCATATCTCGATACCACAAGTCACCGTTTTGATAGAGAGATTTCGTACCATCTTGCGGGTGTTTATAAAAGCCATCTAGACCATCTCTTTCATTACCTCGGTAGAAATTATTTTCATCCCAATTCTGAAAGGCACCGGCTACAGGGTCGAGTAGCGAGTGACAAACGGTGCAGTTAGGATTATTCATCGTAGGATTATTTCGGTCACTTAACGACGCTTCATCAGTTGGCCGTTGTGATGATTTTTCAATGTCGATTCCAAGAAAATGATAGAAAGTCCAGCGTGCTCTCGCCCTGTTCCTGTTAGTTGCCGTTGTAGGGTACCGTGAGATAAACCCGAAATCATTCAACAGTCCTGCGTGTGGAAAGTTCTGGACGGACTCACCGATCACGCGGAAAGTGCTATTCGAATTTTCCCGAAATTCTACTTCTTCAAGAGCGCTGCCATAATAGTAGCCTTGTATCGTTGAGGGCTTAAACAGCTGCGCGTCGTCGGTTGCAGAGAATGAAGCCGTCCCCTCAAGCCATGTGTTAAGGACCGGATTCATCATCATGTAATTGGCTGTAAGTATTTCGGAATAGGGTAGTTCGTTCTCAATCACATAAGCTACAAGCTCTCCGGCTGTTCGTCTTAACGCCGTTTGCACTTCGTTTTCGACTAACCCGTTTTCGCCAGCTAAGTTGGAGCGCGCTTTTTCGTTGTGGAGTTTTACAAAGTGGTTAAAGGCTGAGTTAAGAGGGTTGTCTGAGCCCTTCGTTAATAGCCTGTCGTTAACACTTGTGACGACAAACTCTCTGAACGGCGCCCCGTGCATGAAGCTGCGGAGTACTTCACGCAGTCCCGCATCTGAGCCGGCGGCTTTGTTTTCAGCCTCAGTTGGCAGCCTGCCTTGCAGTAATAATGCCGCTCTTCGTAGCGAAGCCTCTCTTGGCTCGAGGGTTACCTCGGTAAGGAAGCTCGCCTGACGAGAGCTCACTCCGTCGCTTGTCTGGCTAAACGCATAAAGGGTCTGATTTTCGGCATCGGCAAGCTCCGCTATAACGCGCTGAATAGCCAAATACCCATCGCTTGACTCAGTGAGTTGAACGCCCCCAGCGTGCCCTTCTCCACCGGCTATTTTTGCTAGAAAAAACGCCTCACCTTTTTCTTTTAAGTACGTCGACAGTGCCCCGAAATTATTCAGTGCCGACGCTGTGTTGGTCCTCTGAAATTGGAGTGTTGAATTGCGAGCAAGTCCGCCCTCAACATGACAGAAAATGCATTTTTCTTGAATAACTGCAGTCTCTACATCCGCTTCAAAGGTTTGTGCCGCCTGAGAGCCCGAATCATCCGGTAAAGCGGTCGACTCCTTGATGACTAGCTGCGCAGGGTTGGGCGTGAATAAGAGTCGCGTCTCGTTAGCGACACTGTAGGCGGCGAAATACAAATAGTTGCCAGCCTCGGTCATCTTGCCGTCGATCAAAGTGTAGTTGTTGGTAGTCGATAAAATTTGCGCCGTTGCGAAGGGCGTTAAGGTTTCGAGCGCGCCGTTCCATGGGCTGTATCCACCATCGGGGTCGAGTGTAAAGAACTGCCCCCCTGCAACGATGACAGTGTAGATATCGGCGGTCGCTCCACGATGGTTTTCTTGAGGCGCCAACTGAAGAGTAAGATCTAGCTCGGTCGCAGTGGAGAGTGCATTTGACGGCGTTGAGGCGGTAACAGAGACCTGAAAGACACTATTACTCGCCGTGCCGTCTGTGCTGGCGGAATTGATTGTCGCAATTGGAGAAGTTGTTGATGCTGCCAAAGCAGACGCGGGTGCCAGCGCCAAGATAGCGATTGTTAGTCTAACCAGTTGATACATCACGTGGTTCTCTAATTGCGTATTGGGCTGAATCGGGACCAGTGTGACGTATGGCGCTAATTTTGCAACCTAATTAGTCTCAATGTTGACTTAAAGCTCGCTAGATCAGTCTTGCAGGCGTTCGCTTAGACTAATTCTGGAACCTAAATCACACGCAATCCAATCGCGCGTTGCCAAAAGTAATTTACTTCTTATTTCTAACGCTCGTTGGGAAGACGCTTCCGCTGAATACCTAGAGTTTTGCGTCTTTGAGTATATTAGTGCAACCGAGATCATTATCGGCTTTGACTAAGACGCGTCAAACCTGGACCTAATCTGAATTAAAAACAAAGGCCCTCCAAAAATCTTAATTATTATAAACCGCTAGGTTAGAGCTCAACTTCCTTAACATCATAGAATAGCCAGTTAAGAGTATCATAGGGTGACGCCCCACGCTCCGTGGTTATAGCGTGAAACGAAAATATCTCGCCAGCTAAATCCAAATTATCAAGTAGAATATTTGGCAGCTCATGCCTGTGCACAGCTTCTGCTATCTGATGAGTGCTCAACGGCATAATATCAGCGCCAAGACGGAATTTTTTTATCGTTGAATTGTCTTCAAAATACCAATAAGCCGCGGTTGCTAAATGCTCAGCAATAAGAAAGGTATCGAATGCTGAATTAGCAGAGTGCGTATAGGAAATTTCTAGAGCATGTGGACTTTCTTTGTTAACTACCAACTCGAGACTCACCCTTGATATTCCATTTAGCGGAGATTGAATTACAGGAACTTCAGTTGAGGTTAAGAGTGCGGGTAATGATAAAAACTCTGGCCTTCTAATACCCTCTAAGAAACCGACCAAATCTGCAACTGAACCGCCTTCCATCTTGACTTGAGACTGCCCCTCAATATCCGCCGGATGTCGATCTAACAGTTCACCCAGAGTCTTGAACCTACCGTCATGATAGTAAGGTGCAGAAAGACTAAGATCTAGAAGAGAGGGCGTGTTAATTATCTCTGCGCCTCCCTCTACCAAACTAATTATATGTGTTTCGTTATCCGTATACAGAGGAGCCACGTGGCAAACGGAGCAACCAAATTCATCAGACCTAAACAATTTTTCTCCGCGCTGCTTTTCAAGTTCTATTTCTTCAGTACTTTCAGCATTGGTTGCGGACGCATCGAATTTTAGAAAGGTAATGTACTTTACTAAGTTATCAAGCGCTTCTGACCTCCCTTCATTTTTTTCAGCAGAATCGCATGCAGGCGAACAATTATCTGCACCGTTTACTAACCCGCTTCCTCCTTGCAGGTCTCTAATGGTATTTTCTACATCATGTAGTTCATCTAAATTACCCGACCAATGAAAAGGACCGGTATGTGAGCTAGTAATTAGCGATGGGGTGTTTCTCAGGCCATCCGAGAAATTCCATAGAAGATTGTCTGACTCGCCGTTAAAATGACAGGTCGCGCAAGAAATCCATTGATCCTTGGCCATTCTTGTATCGTTAGATGTATGAAAAAGTCTGATACCTTCTCTAGTATCGTTATCTAACGGTATTTGGGTCACTGGCTGCCTGTCTATTTCAACAAGGGTTGAAGCTTCGATAACCGAGACAGAACCGTCTATTGAATTGTCGACATAGACATATCGCTGATCCGGTCCTTGCACTATTCCGACCGGGAAGCTTCCAACTTCAACATGAGCGCTAAGTAAATTTAATTTGATATCAATTACAGAGATATCGTTACTAGCTGCATTTAGTACAAATAAATTATCTCCAACTAATCGCGAACTTAGCGGGAGACCAACTGGCTCGTCAATAATATCCAGTGCAATTCTTTGACTACGTAAATGCTTTTGACTTTCAAGATCAATTATTGATACGAAAGGGAAGACAGACGTATCGAATTCAAGAGAAGTATTATCAGTATTTCTTATCGTGTTGGGTATATATGCAAATTTCTCGTTCTCATCTATGGATATAGACTGCGTTAAGCCAGCTCTGCTTCCCAACGAAATAGTCTCGGTCACCTTAAAAAGCTGAGCATCAATCTTTGAGATCTGTCCAGAATCGAAATGGCTCGCGTAAAGCCATTTTCCATCTGAGGTTAGAGCCATCCCTCGAGGTTTATCGTCAACCTCGATTTCGGCTATTAGTACGTAGTTATACTTATCAAAGACCTGTATTAAATTGCTATGCTGATTTGAAATAAAAGCAAATTCTTCACTAATAATAACTCCATAGGGCGCTGCTTTAGTCTTAACAAACCCTAAATGCTTTGGAATAGTTGAGGACAAGATGGAAACACTATTTTCACCTTGATTCGTTATCCATATTAATTGTCGTTCTGCGTCATACGCAGCCGTCTGAGGCGAGAGTCCGACAGATACTTCTTCTACTTTTTCGACTAAGTCACTTAAATTCAGATAGGAGACGCTATTAGAGTGTTGGTTTACAACAACTGCGGTTCCGGTTCCTGTAAATACTATAGATGAGGTTTTTTCTCCCGCCGTGCCAATGCCGCTAACAAGCAGCAGTAGGAGTAACCCGGTTCTAATTAAGTCTTCGAATTTCAATTTTTGATTCTACTTAGTAAATGTGAAACTTGCTTCTGACCACCCAAGCCATTGGGTGTCGTCCATTAATTCCGCGCCCGCTCTCGTGACTATAGTTAGAAATTTATAGCTACCCTCGGCAATAGAAGAAGGAAGAGATACTTCAGCTATGTTTATACTTTTGCTTAGTTCAAGATGAATATTTAACTCGAACGGAATGATTTGATTTACTTCACTTATCGCCATACCTTTTTTTAAGGTAAGGAAATTTCCATCTGGCATTATTAGTGCTACGTAAATATCCCCGTCACCACTAGCGTCGAAGTTTAGGTTGGCGTCTAATATCGAACCAGGTACCAACTCCGAGTCCTTAATCACTACTTCAAAATTTCCATCTGGTTTCTGGTTATGATCTAAGAATTGAAGTGCGTCCCCCTGAATAGTAGCAGTGCGTCCTTCAAATAAAATTTCGCCCGAGTTAGTAACAGTTTCTAGTAAAAAGCTTAATGTTATAGTGTCGGCTCCGTTTTTCTGCGTTAGTTGACCTCCTGGTAAATCTAAATTTGGAAAGTCCTTATTTAGTTCATATGCGTCATAGTTATAGAAAGGGGTATCCGATTGCCCTTGGAACAGCATAAAACCCGGCATTACCGCAGAGCTATAGATTTTGGTAATTTCATGCCCCTCTGACGATTCTAAGTCCAGTGATAGGCTGGCGCTAGAAGGAAGCTTAGCCGGAATTTGACTCGAAAATTTCGCAGGCTTTGCATGATTGCTCACCACATAGAAATCAAACTCACTGTTGTCGGCTCCTAGAATTGAGCCAGTTGGATACGGCGCTTCCACCTTCCCTGCCGAAGTTTGGCCATTGTGAGTCACCGTCACTGAAGCAGTGTAGATCCCGGCTTCTGTCGCGGTAAAATCAAGCAGTGGATCGTAAAAGTACCCTACTTTGTTTGCTATCCCCTCTATTAGATGAGTTTTACCGGTAGGAGAAGTTATAACAACTACGAGTTCCGAGGGTAATGTCGGCGCGATTTGAGCAGAAAAGCTCACAGTATCACCAACTTCTAGTATCGACCCAGGGCGAACTCCCATCGGATGCGCGAAGATATCGATTTCTTCGCCCTTCAGCGTCATCAAGGGCCCTCCCGAAGGACCACCTGCTGCACCCTGAAACGGAGGCATAACTCTCCCGCCTACAACATCGTTGTCCGCCAACATAACCCAGAGTGATCCATAGGCCCCATAAAATGAGAAGTCGCTTGCCGGCGCCCGATAAACTGCTCCACCGAACAGAAACTTAAAATCATTCGGCTGATCTCCCTCAAAACCATTGCCTAACTGATATCCATATGGCGTATTAAAGCGCCAATAGCCGTTGCTGCTTTGTGCAGTTCCTACGAATTCTCTCACCCCAACGCCAGGTCGCCCATTGGCAGAGTAATAGTAGCCCCAGTGGATATCCTCCTGATTTGGATCGACATAGGGCGGCACTTCTTGCAAGTAATTATTTTTAATACTGGAGACTAATGCCAAAGAGCCGTTTATATTTCGATTTGAGATGGTTCTATTACTAACCAGCGATGCTAATGACGTGCCGGCGTCTTCTATTGAAGTGATATTTTGCATGGCCGCATTCCAGGACGTTTCATTCATTGTCCAAATGACATCTCCTGTTTGATAAGGCGAAAAAAGTGAGCGTTCCGTTCAGTTTGGGTGTCATTGAGCAAATACCACTGCTTTTTTTCGTTTCCGCTTTCACTGCCCCTCGCCCCCTTTGCACTAATTTGGCTATCCAGTGTTTCAACCACTGAACCCCATTGTCTAGAACCCCTCCATAGTTTCCCGGTTGAGTCCAAGTAACTGAGCTCGTAGCTAACCTTATACTCACCCGGTGAATCAAATTGAAATGGCGGCTCGGTCGACGCGTAGTATCCATAGCGATTCGCAGAGCCTTCGTATTTGCTAGTGACAACGTTACTTTTCGCCGAATACGGGTAGTGAGTAATTTCTATAGAGACATCGGCTGGAACACCTGGCTGCACCACAATCGACGAAGAGAACTGATTGCCTACTTCAAACGGCGTGCCTGGAAAAACACCTGTCTCAAAATCCAGCGTCTCGGCCACCGAAATACTGTATGTCCCATTTATGTCTAAACGTAATCCGTAGATGTCTTCAATTTCGCCGTCTAGCACTATCTCGTAATCACCATACTGATTTAAGGCTACGTTAAACTCGTCTCTATAAGTAGTAAGCCCGTAATGAAGATCTGGCGCATTACTATTCCTATGCAAATCCTCACCTACGGTAGATGTTGCTTTTTGTAGATAACTACCAAGAATAGGGTAGGGTCCAATTTCGAGACTGCTTCCGTCAGGCGATTTAAGAGTTGCTTTAAGTGAGCCAGAAGAAAACTCGAATGGCACCTTAGGATTGCTGATCCATTCCTTGTTACTGTAAGCCGTGAGCGGAATAAATGGCTCGATGTTATATGTGATGGCGTTAGTGTCAGATATTCCGCTTGGCGAAATGATTAGGCTATCTGCGTTGGTCACTAATCTCCCAGAAATACCAAATTTTTCCTTATCTTCAGCCGCGACCACTCCTCTAGAGCCATTGCTAAAACTATTCATAAGGAGCGCAGAATACAGCCGTGGGCGTTCAACTTCTCCGATCGTAATCCTAGCAGCGCCGTGGATCGTGCTTAAGTGGAACGAAGGCTCTCCAAAAACGTTCTCGTAGTACAAATTTTCGGAATCTAGGCCCGCAATTATGGGGTTCATCGACCAACCTTGTCCCGAAAGAATCAGCTGATAAATTCCATCTGGCGCAAGGTTCGGAACACTATATGACAACTCCCAATCAGCCACTCCCTTTCCGTCTTCGATGAAGCGATAATTACTAAGGGCTATCGATCCAATTGCCATGCCTTCCGCCCATATTGGCTCAGACCGATCTATTGGCAATCCCGTTACAGTCATATCACTAGACGAATTCTCCGGCGCAGCAGCAGTCTGTTCCCCATCCGCACTGAAAATTAACTCTAGGTAAGCATCTCCGTTTTTTAGTTCTATAGCCGAATTTTCATTAAGATTTCTTGAAAAAATTTCAATTTTACCCGTAATAACACCAGCATCTCCGGCCTCCCAATTTGAAGAATCCATTTCGCCATAGATCCAAGCGATACCTGGATCGTAACCTCCTTTGACAGCTAGATCTTTTGCCAAGGGAGTTTTACTTGAGCCATTCAACCTCTGAGCAGTTGAGATATTCTTCGCTTGACTTTCGAACGGAACGAAAATTACCGTGCCTGGGCTTGAGGAAGTGAAACCATTATAGGCGACAGCATGAATATCTTGTGTTACTTGTAGGTACGATCCGGGAGGTGAGAAAAATTCTATCGAAAAACTACCGTCTTGTTCAGACATCGATGTCGTCGCCTGTCCGGTTTGTATATTAAGCAAGCTAACTCGCACCAGCGGCGATGCCGTTCCCGGGCCACCCTGCACTGTCGAAAATTGCTCGCCTTCTTTGTGCTCGACAACTATGAGATCGCCTCTAGGAGGGACGCTGCCGAACCTGTTAGAAACGGTCTCGCTAATTTCTAATTTAATATTTTCAACACTGCCTTCTCTAGCATCAACACCAATAGACGCTATTACGTAGTCATCCTCAGAGGGAGTAGGCCAAGTGTTTGATTCAACTACTATCCGATAGGGACCAGAAGGAAGTTTTTCGCTGAAGTTATGAAACTTGTTAACAAAGAGGCCGTTGCCAGTACTATATGAGAGTCCTGTTTCTAAGTTTACAAACGAAGTTACGCAAAGACATAACTGATCGGTCTCTATACGACCGCTCAATGTAACCACTTCGGTCAGCTCAAATTTGTAGATAGGCACTTCAGTCGACACTCCACAAAACTGAAGCATGCGGAATTCTATGCCACTGTTGTTTGTATATTGAATCGCCGGACAACTTCCCTCAGTTTGCAGCCTGCCCATACTGTCTGTTGTATATTTGCGGTTGTTATCAATGTAGTCGATCACCTTTTTTTCGACGAGTGGCTCTCCATTAATGCTTAGCTCAATAAGCCCCTGTGCTTTGGAAATAGATGCAAGGGGTAGGAACAAAAAACTAATAAGTACTCTACCTAATATAGCTCTCAGATAATTTCGTATATTTTCCATTTCGCTCGACCAGTGATCACAGTAAATTTTTTATTATTTTATCTATTAAGAAAAGCGCCGATTTCTATTTAGTTATATGACCAAGTCTTGCTATTCGATGATACCCAGTTATCAAAATCAAAAACATTCTTACCTTTGCCAACGAATATAGAATAAAAGGCATATTCCCCTTGGGCTAATCCGGGTGGCAAAATCAAGTCGACAAGTGGTAAATTTTCCGTATGGCTGAGGTTAATTGATTCCCTAAAAGGAATGACTTCCCCAATTTCTGAAATCAATTTAGTCTCTCCGAGGCTGAGGTAGGATCCATTGGGCATTAGTAAAACAATATAGAGATCCCCTATTCCCTGAGCGCTAATTTCTAACTCTGCTTTTAATTTTTTTCCAGCGCCTAGCTCTGTATCGTCAATTTCGATACTCAGTTCCCCGCCCAGAGCTTGGGCCCTGTCAGCGCGCATAATTTCGTCACCTTGTAAGACGATCTGCTGGGCTGTGTATCTTGGTTGACCTTTTTGGTCCTGGGTCTCGAGAAGAAAACTATAGGTAATCGTATCTACATTGCTCCGCGGTTTGTTGTTCAAGTCCACGTCAAGGTTTGGAAAATTCTTATTTAGTTCTTTTGCGTTATAGGAGTACGATAATGAATCCGATTCAGTCTGTGAGAGCACATAACCAGGCATAACCGTAGTTTGGTACATCCGTTGACTATTCGATGTGGTTACGTTTTGAAACGAAAAGTCCAGAGCTGTAGAGCCTGGCAACTGAAGGGGTAAGGGCGCGGTTAATTCCGCCTCCGTGCTTTCTTTTGTTACAGCATAGAATTTGTAAGAATGCACGTCCTCGCTGAGTATACCTCCTGTCGGGTAAGGCGGTTCAACAAGTCCAGCGGAGGTCATGCCCCTATGAGTGACCGTGATATCGACATCATAAATTCCCGGCTCAGTAATTAGGAAGTTAGTACTTGGTTTATAAAAATAGCCGATTTTATTCGCTGTCCCTTCTATGATTTTAATTTTATTTGAGGGCGTAGTTACCTTAATAGAGACGTCTGAAGGTAGTGTTGGAGCTATTTGTCCAGAGAATGCGGCTATATCCCCAACCTCTAGGATTGACCCTGGCCGCACACCCATTGGATGGAAAAAGATATCTACCTCTTTACCCAATAGGGTCAGCAATGGTCCCCCGGTCGGACCTCCTGAGGCTCCTTGGAACGGCGGCATGATTCTGCCTCCTGTTTCATCGTCCATAGGCAGATGGACCCATAGGGATCCATAAGCTAGATAATGATTTTCGTTAGTCTTGGGTATGCGATACACGCCACCGCCAAATATGAATTTGAAGTCGCTTGGATTATCGCCTTGGAATCCGTTTCCTAATTGATGGTTGTAAGTATCAGAAAATCGCCAGTAATTGTTTCTAGTTTGAAGCTGACCAATATGTTCCCTCGCGGAAATGCCCGGCCTCTCCGACGCGTTATAGTAATAGGCCCAATGATCGTCCGAATTGTCTAACTCAAAAAACGGGTTTATTGCTGAGCCCGAAGCGGTTTTCAGGTTAGTAGTCGAGACAAACGGCAGGCCCGTATTGTCTAAATCTAGCCCAGAATAGCTAGAAAGCCTACTAGAAACCCGATCCCTAAATTCACCACTCTTGTCGAAAATCGTATAGAACCCTGTCATCGCAGAATTGCTCCGATCTAACTCTTCGGCAAGCATCCAACTTATGTCGCCCGTTTGATACGGCGGCGCCATGTGGGTGTTGCTTTCGCCTAGACCGAGTGGCCGTGAGTCAAAAACAAACCACTGCCTGTAATTCGGATAGCCTCCTGTACCCTTGACGCCAAGCAT